>ERZ827520.879-NODE-879-length-41824-cov-15.139505_pt1 | contig 41824 bp, 75 predicted proteins | sample MGYA00519581_ERZ827520 | MGnify/ENA primary metagenome ERZ827520 (study PRJEB31778, sample SAMEA3449339) | human gut metagenome | biome: human gut; feature: human-associated habitat; material: faeces | place: United Kingdom | collected 2010/2012 ...
GCAGGCGGCGTTTCGCTCGTCCCGGTGTAGATGTGCCGCACCTGATCGGCGGCAATGCCGAACTTGGTGTAGGGGATGTCGTCGGCGAGCTGACCAGCGCCAACCGTTTTGTCCGCGATCTTCTCCGCCGTAACGACCTTGCCGCCGAGATTCGCTGTGCCTACCGCGCCGTTGGCGTTGGACAGCGCTCCAAGATTCGCCCGCGCCGTTGCTGCGTCTGCGGCTCCCGTGCCGCCGGAATCGACGGGCAGCGCGGTGGTCTTAAAGGCCGCTCGGATTTTTGACACGATGTTAGACCAAGGGGTTTTCCGATTCAGCGATACGGAAACATCATAGAACGGGAAATAGTCCCCGTCCGCAAGCGTCGCTTCTGCGGCAAGATCTTTTGTCGCCGCCTGTTTCGCTTCAATCGCATCCGGAATCGTAGTTTCATCATCTGCGCTCACATGGATATCGTCGCCGGTTAACGTCACATTGCCGGAGGCGTCCGGCGATTTCGTGTTTACTGACACGACAGAGCCGGAGCCGTTCATTCCGTTATAGACGGAAAATGTGGTAAACTCCCCATTGTCGAACGTGATTTTGTATGTGTCCGTCGTACCGGCGGCGTGTGTGCCGCTTTGCAGCGTGATGGACGCTATACCGTTGCCGTTCTTTACGTTGAACGTGGAGGTCGTTCCGTCCGTGAGCGTCACGGTGTAGGTGTCCGTCAAGCCGCTCGTTGCCGTCTTTGCAATGCTCTTGATGGATGAACCGTTTGTCACGGTAAAGTTGGTGCTTGTGTTATCCGAGAACGAAATCTTGTAAGTGTCCACAAGGCCGGACGTGCTGATTTTCGTAACACTCGTGATTGCCCGACCGTCCGTTCCCTTGTCGCCCTTCGCGCCGGTCGCACCACGTACCGAGGTCGTCTGTACCTCCGTATCGTCAGACATGATGAACGTCAGGGTATAGTCGTCGTTTAGGGTAATGCTCTTAATACCGCCGTGTCCGTCAAGAGCCGTTGCAAGGTCGTTGATAAGCACCTGTCCGGTCAGAGACTTTGCCTGTCCCGCCTGTTCCATAACAAACAGGTCTGTCGTTGTTACGGTTGATGCTCTCGGAAGCTCGCCTACTGTTTTGTCCGCCAAGGATTAGCCCTCCTTCGTTTCCGCCGCCATCAATTTCTCGATAAGCAGCTTGATATAAACGAGCTTCTCGAAATTCTCCCATCCATCGACGCGGAGAGTACCGAGAAGCTCCTTGATTTTATTAAGTTCTTCCATGCTTAAACCTCGCTTGCGTACTTCTGCCGCAGCGCCGCACGCTGTCCGCCGGTTTCGTTGACGAGGTATTCAAACTTCGTGTAATGCTCGAATACCGTCTCATCTCCATTGGCAGCGACATAGCGGATTTTCGCCGTTTTCTTCTCGTCACCGAAAATTGCCGCCGCTTCCACGAATGAAAGGCCGGTCAGCGTGACATACAGCAGCCCAACCGTAGCAATGCCGCAGAACGCGCAAGGGTATTCACTTCCGTCCAGAAAAATAATTTTGTCCACTTTTTCCTCCTTAAATGAGCCGCAATCCTTTGATCTGGTGTGTTACACCGTTAACAGTAAATGTATAAGAGCTATCAACTACCGTTTTACCATAGAGACGAAATGCCTTGTTGGTAGAAAAGGATCCCGCAGAGGCGTTCATCGCCGCCGCTGTTGCAGCACCGGAAAAAACATCCCCAGCAAAATACCCGTTTGCGACGCCGCCGTTTAAGTATCCATTGGTATTCGCCGTAGTGATTGTTCCAGACCCTATCTGGCTGCCTTGAATTGTTCCGGCGTCGCCGCCCGTCTGTATCCGGTTGGCATAGACGTTTCCGGTAAACGTCCCGTCCGTTGCGTACAGCTGCCCATTGCTGTTTACGCGGAATTTGCCGCCGCCGAGGGCGATGCCATCTGTTCCGATATAAACACCGTTCACCGTGCCGTACAGCGAAGACAACGCGTTATAAAGAGCATTCTCCGTGATGGCGAAACCCTTGTTCTTACTTCCAATGAATCCGGACGTTGCCGTTATCTTGCCGGTGATGTCCACACCGTCTTTCGTCGCCCTGAACACTTCCTGCCCTGAGCTTTCCAGCACAAACCCGTCCGCCGTCAGAGACCAACCAAAAGAGGCTGAATTGCCGCCGGTCTGCGTCACTCTCGCGGCGATCTCCTGCGCGTGCAGTTCCAAAGCCGCCCGCATTTCCGTTTCGCTCGTTTCTCTGGCCGTGACCTCCGCCTGAATGCTCGCGGCATTAACTCTAAGGCTTGCCCGCGTCTCGGCAAACTGCCGGGTGGTCTTCCGGTCGGTCGGGGATTTATAGGGATACTCATGGTCAACAGCATTCTCCTGCGGTGCGGCGATACGTGCCGCCATCAGCGTTGAGAAATTGGTCTCATTGACATAGATGCCGGAGAAAACGCCGTTGATGGTAACGCCGTCACCAAGCTCCGCCGCAGGATCAAGCTTCGCCCATTCCGTGTCATACGGTCGATAGACAAATTCCCCGATGCTCTCTAAGATGTCGTTAGCCATCTGTTGAGAACCCCATGGACAGTCAAGCTCTAAGACATTATCGCCCGTTCCGGCCTCATAGAAGGAATCGTCGTCAACGTTGATGCGGACTTTGGTGTATTTCGGCAGTTCCGGCGTTGAAGTGTATCCCTTTGCGCTTCTTCCGATAAAAACCGATTCAGACAAGGATTCTGTCACCTCCGAACGTGAGGACATACCCGGCGGTATCCACGAGATAGTGTGTCTCGATGCCGATCTCATTCAGCCGGACAAGACGGAGCTTTCCGTCGTCCGACATGATGAAGTTTCCTGCGTACATTGCCGCGATGTATCCTAGGATTTCCCTCATAGCGTATCCGCCGGGATACTGAACAAGATACCCACGCTGCATGATGTCAAACGTGCGTGTATCGACCTCCACGCCCATATGTCCAGCAATAAGGCTTACAACGTCAATGTCCGTTTTGGGCCATTCGCCGATGTCCCCATTCATGGGGACATCGTTCTCGGCCTTTAACATCGCGTCGTATCCGTGGAATACGATCTCGTCCGTGCTCTCTCCGTCGGAGCGTGTATCGATATAAAACAAGCCCTTTGGTATCCATTCACTTTCCTTCGTGTCATTCACGGCACGGATAAACGGCTTGATGGAGGACATTCTCTTGATCGTCGCCGTCGGCTTTACCATCGTGACATCGATTTCCGCGGCTACACAGCACCCGACCATCGGCTTGTCGTCCGTGAAAAGGTGCTGCGTGGTCTTGATCTCTTTGAGCATGTTCCCGCCATATCCGCCGGAATCGGAATCGTAATAAATCCTTGTCCCGCCGAACGTGATATAGTCAGCGTGCTCGTCGATCAAATAAAACTCGTCGCCGATGACGAGCTTTGTCTCGAACCAATGCGTACCGGCGACGATTTCCTTGTATATTGCGCTTGTGTTCTGCATGGCTCATCTCTCCACAAGGGCGAGCGCATCAATGTTCCAGCGTTCTTTCCCATCACCGAAAGATGTATCGACCGTAGCCTTGCCGGTGCTATTGTACATCGTCGTGACTTGCGTACCCTTTAACCACGGGTTCGTGTAGGTGACTTCGACGTACTCCGGCATAAGCGCCGGTAGAACGATCTCGACGTCTTTGGTGTACAGGGGCTTAAACGTTGCATCAATGCGGAATTTCGTTGCGATCCGCGCCCGGTGCATGGTGTAGTCCATCGTGCGCCCTGCGTCCGAGCTGTCGCCGTCCTCTCTGGTCACGGTGTACCCACCACCGTCCAGATAGGGAAGCATATCAACGCCGTTGACAATCAGTTTCATTTGCCGCGCCCCCTGTTCCGTTCCTCGGTGTAGGTGTACATGATCTCGCCGACCTTGCGCTTATCAAGGTAAACGTCGCTCGGTTTGATTTGTTCGTTGCCACGCGCCGTTAAACGGTCGAGAAGCGCGTCCAGCTTACTTTCCAACTCTGGGGATATACCATACCCATACCCGGAGGAAAACGCATTAGGCGGCACTACACCGCCCATAGCAACGGCGGGCATTTTCATGCTCAAACCGGCGAACTTATCCGTCATACGGTCAACGATGCTGTCCGCGACCATTGACACCCACTGTGTGTTTCTCTCAAGCGGAATGACGGCCTCCGAGCCATCTTCACCGGCAATAAACGGAGTGCCCTTTTTGACGATGCCGCCCTTGGCGAGACGCGGAATAGATACAGAGCTTGCCCGCCAGTTTATACCGCCGCCACCGAAGAATTGCAAAACGCTGCTGAACGCCCCGACGAGGTTATTGAACATCGTAATAACGCCGTTAACAAACGCCTCTACAGTGCCAAGGATACTGTTGATAAGGGACGCGCCCCAGCGTTTGATTTCAACCCATACGTCGATCCACGCGCTCTTGATCTTGTCAAGCGCCGCCGACCAATCGCCTGTGGCGAAACCGTACACAACAGCGGCTAGCGTTTCAAAGATCGCCTTTATAAGTGACAATGCCGTGCGAATAGCGCCGACGATATTGTTAAAAGAATACTGAACGACGCCGTAAAGCAGAATGAATATTTGCGAAAGGACATTGCCCTTTTCGGAAAGCGTTTTCAACGCATTGTCGAACCACCCATTGACTATGCCGCTGATCTTGTCGAAAAACGCTGTGATGTCATCCCACCACCCGGACAGGAATGAACCGAGAGCAAGGAACGCTCCGATTGCAAGCGGTATCCATGAGCCGGTGAGAAGAGCAAGGGGAATCCCTATTTTGAGGAATCCTGTTGCCATCCTTGCGCAAGTATCCTTTGTCAGTTCCCCTGTTTCTATGAAGTCCTTGAACGCGCCAACCAAGTCAATGACACCAAAAACAATAAGCGCAATTGCACCGGCAGTTTTTCCGAAAGCGAGACCAATCACAAGAGCCGCGATGCCCTCCAACAGGTTTTTAATAAGGCCGAGGTTGTTCTTGATCTTGTCGCTGATCGCTACATCTTCGTACTTGATCCCGCTACCGGAACCGCCACCGCCGCCACCGGAGGACGAATCCTGCGCAATGGTCAGCGTATCAATGCCCATGAGCTGCTTTTTCATTTCCTTTGCAGCGCCAGCGCCGGAGGATAGATTGTCGCTCAACTTTCCCGTGTTGGTTATGGCCCGCTTGAATGTGCTTTTCCCACTAAGAGCCGCAAAGAACGCCGCGATAGCGTCCACAGCCTTTGTGATCCAGCCAATGAGCGTCTGCAATACCGGGATAACCGCAGTAAGAATTGGAGCAAACGCAGCGCCCCATGAGGCCTTTAGCCCCTGCAAAGACGCTTTCAGTTCGTTAATGCTTTTCTTCGTCTCAGGGTCGTTCTCGGCATAAGCCTTTACCGCTTCAATGGTGTATTGCTTTAGCTTTCGGAAAAGAACGAACAGCGAGCGGATACCAATGCCATATTTGAGCAGATTCTTCATGCCGCTTTTGATGGACTGCTGCGCACCTTCCATCGCGGCCTTGATGTCAGCGCCTTTGGACGCATCGGTGATTGTTTGCGTCAGCTCCCCGGCTCTTTTTTTCTGTTCTTCCAGCTCCGCCGTCTGCTGTTTCAGTTTGCCAACGATTTTCGCGTCCTGCGCTTCAAGCCGCTGTGCGGCTTTCTCTTTCGCCGCGAGAATCTTTTCCTGTTCGGAAAGCTGCGCTTTGATTTCCGCCTGCCGCTGGGTCTCTTCGATCCATGTCTGCGGATCAGCGTTGGCGTTAATTGCGGTTTTGGCCTCACTCTCGGACAATGAGGATTTCAGCTTTTCGACCTTATCATAAGCCTGTGCCGCCTCGTCCTGCGCCTGTTTGAGCTGTTCAACGATGGGTGCGCGTTTCGCCTCGCCGCTCTCCATGTTCTTTTTAAGCCTGTCCATGTCGCGTTGGAGCTTATCCAATTCTTTGGCGGCTTGCCCGGCGTCGATTTCTACCGGGAATCTAAGTTCTGTCGCCATCGCATCACGTCCATTTCTTCAACATTTCTTCGTCCTCTGCCGTGTACTTCGTCGGTAGAGTTACCAAATCCCGATTCTGCCGCAGCCATTCCCGCTCGTATTTTTCGAGCTTTTTGCCTTTGGCAAGTTTCGAGCGCAGCGACACGATCTGCGAGAACGCACAGTCTCCGCCAATCTCCATGTACGCGCCCATGAATGTCCACCAGTGGAGATATTCGACCGAGCGGCATTCGTAGCCGAGCACACGGTTGACCGGCGCGACGATATACGGGAAGTCCTTTTCCCAATCCACAAGGCGGGCGGATTTCTTCCCGTGCGGCTGTCCGAGATCGATAAACCAGAAGCACTTCTCCAATGCCTCCGAATAGTCCGTCAGTTTTTCCCAATCAGGGAATATCGTCTGTATTGTCGCCTCCGCCTTGTCCGTATCGGAAAAATCAGGGTCATTCAAGACCTCTATGAGATCGAGAATAACCCTGTAGTCCGAGCGTATCGCATGGTCTGCACCGCCGACGGAAAGCGACACCGGCAGGGAGTAGATCATTTCTTGAATTTTGCGAGATACTTTTGCAGCTTCGGATTCGTCTTTTTCTTTTCCTCTGTAAAGGTATCGTTCATGTTGTCGATGAGGCAGAGCATCAGGTTGCACCACACGGGCAGACCGTCCGCCATCGCGTAGGTGTTCATCGTGCCATACAGGGGAGTGCAAACATCAAAGCCAAAAAGCCCGTTGATAAGCTCTCTCATATCCACGTCCATCGCACGGGCGGCAGCAAAGATTTTCTTCGCGTCGTTCTCCCCGGCGAGCATCGCCTGATATTTGTCCTGCTGCTTGTCCATCGCGTCAAACGCATTAAAAACGCGCTCGATAAAGTCAATGTCGGTGAGGTTGAGCAACACCGTCACCTTTCCGTTGATGGAGATTTCCTGCACTCCGGTATCATGTCTAAGTTCAAGCATTGCTTAACCTCCTGAAAATTAGGTCTCCGGCGTAAACTCGATAGCGCCGCTGGTTCCCTTCGTGGCCGTGCCCTTCGTGCGCGTGCCGCCATAGGTTACATTGATGGGCATACCGACGCTGCCGCCGCCCTCACCGCCGAGGCCAGTAACCTCGACCATGCAGGATTCGTAGCGCTCGGCAAATCCAGCGTAAGTGTGGACGATGAGCATGTCCATAGCCGCAAGCGCCATCGCGTCCTGATCGACAACGGCGAGCTTCCAGATCTTCTGCTGCGCCGCGTCGCCGCTGTCCAGCTCGCACGGCTCGAAAGACTGCGTAATGACAGGCTTCTTCATCGTGCCGTAGGTGTCGCCGAGAATGTCTTTCTTGCTCTCGGTAGACCAGTCGTATTCCTCGGAGCTGTCCTCCACGCGCTTGCCGATCACCGACCAAACAGGAGCGGAACTCGTGCCGGTGTTCAGATAAGCGAGAAGCAGCTCACGCGCCACAGTCTGCCCCGCAGTAGTGGTAAACGTGTATTCAGCCATTCGTTAAATCACCTCGTAAATTAAAGTTAAGAGGATCTGGTGATCCTCTACGTCGCCCTCATATCGGGCAAAAAGAGCCGCCGCCGTGTCGCGTTTGACTTTGCGCACGCGGATACCGTCCGCAATCGTCAGGCTATCCGCGTTCGCCTCCGCCCACGCGCCGTATGCATCCAGCACCTCATCCGCGCTCATTCTCTCGTCGGCGTTCTTCGCCGGTACGCGATAAATAAGTTTGAATTGATACTGCGCCTGATACGAGCCGTCAATAAACTGCTTGGTTTTGTACGACGCCTGTATCGTGGAAATGCATAAACCGCTTTTCTCGCCCAGCCATTCAAAGTCGAGCTTAGAAAGCGGCTTATCCGGATACGCATTCAACCATTGCCGCACGGCGCGGCTCACGTCTGCGTTTTCCTCAGCAGATACTAAGGTTTTGGGTTTCTCATTGTCCAAGGAAGTGTTTCACGCCCCTTTCAGCGACTTCCGACCACTTCTTTCCGTTATCCGCATAAGAGGCTTCGACCCAATGCGATTGTGCTTTCGGGCTGTGCTGCTGTGTAAAAACGAGGTTTTTATCTATTGGGTGCAGATGAGAACCCTTGCGGTGTCGCCACCCTTTACCTTCATAGAACACAGCGTGCCGCCCCTGCTCATCAACCATTACCTTGCCATACCAGAGATAACGGACATAATCAGCCGTGTACACAATCGTGTTCAGAATTACTTTTGTGTTCTTCCGCAACACACCATTAAGGAAAGGTACGTATTCGCGGGTGTCCTTTTCGATCTGATCCGCTAAGACAACTTCCTCCAGCTTACAAGCCTTACGGAAGCCCTTTGCGCTGATGGGCTTAATCTTTATTGTGATATTCATTTCGCACCTACTTGGAAGTGGCGCATATCGCCGCCGAAGTCCCGAACATCGACCGTGTTTACGTCGAAAGCATAGTCGTATTTCTCTTGCAGCTGCGCAAGGCTCATCATTTCGGAGACCTCGCCTTTGACAAAGTAGGTGGACGTGGAATTGCTATGTCCGCCGCTGTCCAGCGTCCACAAGCCCTGTTGATTCTCTGCCGCATAGAACGCTTTCGGCTCGGCATACGTTTTCTTATCCCCGGTCGTACTGACCGCATCAACGGAAAATGGAATGTAGAGCGTGGCGGCGTCAGCGTCGGCAAGCCCCGTCTTTGCAACGTTCGTTCCCTTGGACACGTCCAACAGCACACCACGCAGGATGGTGATGCTGCTGTGCATCTTTAGGTCGTCGTCCTCGTAGGAGTTAAAGACAGTCACAGTATGTGGAAACACAGCGCTGCCCTCCTCTGTACAAAAGCCCTGTCCATGCCAGATAGTCCATAGCGATATCTTCCAGCGTTTTCCGGGCAGCTTCCGCCGTCTCTGCGCCACTTGCGTACGTCTTGCTCCACGCGCCTACGGTCTGGCTCTTGACCTCGCCACCGCTCATGCTCTGCGCTTTGGCGTTCTCGATAATTTGATACTGTTCCGCCAGAGCACAACAGCACATCGCAAGCGCGTTGTCATCGTCCGGATAATCCTTCGCCTTGCCTATCGTGTAATAGTCGATAAAGGAGCTTGCCCGCGTTGCTGCACGGGCAAACTCCTGTTCCGTCAGGGCGCTGCCGAGATATGTTTCGGTGTAAAACGTGTATGTTGCGTACATCTGCGCCCCTCCGGTTTATCAGGTCTTGACGGAGACCGTAGCGTTACCGGCGTTCTGCGCCTTAAAGGCGCTGTCCGCCTCAACGACCGTGATCTTCTGTCCCGCCGTCGCGTTGATATCGCTGTGGCCGTCCCACACAGACCAGCTCTTCACGTTCTGGCCGTAGGTGACAGTCTCCGCGCTCGCGCCGAGCTTGTACTTATACACATTGGTGGCCTTTTCCTTTGCCGGGGTAATGGTGAGCGCCGTCGTTCCGGAATCCGTACCCGCCGCGGACTGCACCGTAAGCGCGCCGAGCGTCGGCGTAGCATCAACGTCGATAACAGCGATACCGTCGATATACTCAGCGAACAGCGTCACGCCCATAATGGCGAACGCTTCGGAAACAGCGGTGCTGTAATTACCCTGCGTGTGGAAGCCGAGCAGCGGGGTTTCACCGTCAACGGTGAACTCAAGATCGGCGCGGGCAAAATCGCTGTCCGCAGGGTCGACGTAATACATGACAATGTTCTCAACGGGGGTAGCGATAACACGACCGCGCTGAATCTCATCCTCAGAGAGCAGGAACACGGTGTCATAGCCCATGAAATTCTTGATATAGTTGAACCCGAACTCGCTCTGAACCGTGATCTGCGCGCCGCCGAGATAGTCGTAGAGGTCAAGCACGTTGACAAAGCCGACAACGCGAGTAGCGGTGCGGTGCATCAGCTTAAACTTGTTGAGAACCTGCCCCATCGCCATGGCAAGAGCTTTCTGCCAAGTGGTTTCCTCGGATGCAAGCTCACCGCCGTTAAGGTACTTATAGAAACGATTCGTAACGTTGGACTGAAGCTGGAACAGAAACTCGTCATCGGTCATCTGCACGGCGACATCGTAGCCATAATCCTTGATTGCCTCGATAGAAACGCCCTTCGCGTACTTCTCGATGGTGATCGTGGCGTAATCCTTGGTCTTGATCTCCGCCTTGCTGTACGGGATTTCCTCGCCCTCGCCGATGTTGCCGTCCTGAAGCGTAAGCGTCGCATACTTGGACTTGAGCACCGTGCCGGGGGCTTTCTTGATGGGGCGCATAATGCCGAGAATGTCGCGCAGATGCTCCCAGTTGCGGCTGAATCGCGTGACGAAATCGACCTCACGCGGATTCACTTTGATGTCAGTAGTTTTGGTAAGGTTGTCCTTAGCCATTTAAAAAATCACCCTTTCATAAAAAGTTCGTAGTTTTCGGCAATGGCTTTCTGCCGCGCCGTTGCGTCCTTGATATCAAGAATCTGCTTGCGCGTCATTCCGCCGCCGCCGTTTTCGAGAGAAGCGCCGGTGTCTACACGGGCGCGGCGCGGCTTGTAATCCTTGAGAAATTCATCCGCTGCCGCCTCGAATGTCACATCATCGGACACTTTCTGCGAGATTTTGAAGACATAGTAATCAATGTCATCCGCCTTGACGCCTTTACCGGTAAGATACTTTTCCCGCTCATACTGCGTGTTTTTGGCGGTCAGTTCATCGAGCGTCTTTTTTAGCTTTCCGTTATCGTCGGTAAGCGTCTTGATCTTGTCGGCCTCGGTCTCCTGCGATTTCTGCCAATCGCGGAATTTGGTAAGCTCCTCCGGAGTAGGCATACCCTCCCGCTCGCGCTTCAGACGTTTGTCAATGATCTTGTCCACCTCTGCCTGAGTAAACGTTCGCTCAGTAGTGGTGCTGGTTTCTCCGCTATTTCCGGTTGCGTTTCCGTTTGCCATAGTCTCATCCATTGGTAAAATCCTCCGTTTTTCGCCCGTCGGCGTAATTCCGTTTAACGCCCGTCGGCAAACAAAAAAGGAGCCGCCCCGAATGGGACAAACTCCTTGAATGTTTTATAATCGGGCAGGGCTGCGATGGGAAGCCCTGTATCTGCGCCCGTTTTAAACCACCACTAACCGCGAAATTTTTTGTGCTCGCGGCAAAACACAAGACGCCTTTCACGTCAGATACTTCCTGTTATGCATGGCCGCTGTTGAGCAGTAGCGACACGGTATTTATATCCCCCTCCGCAGGGGCAAGACAGGGGGAAAGGAAGGAAGCCCTGCCAAAGCAAGACCGTTATTTCTATACCCGCCACAAGGTCAGGCGGCGCTCTCTGTTATGCTTTTATCGTTGGTTTATTTATTGCCCGCTTTCTTCGCCTCTCGCGCTTCTTTCGGCCCGAACTCCGCAATGTTCCCGCGCTCGTACTGTGGCCGTAGTCCTGCCGCCTTGCTGAACGCCTCGTATTCCTCGTTTAGACGACGATACCGTACAGCCTTTGCGGTATACTCCTCATCATCTCCACGCCCTTTGGCGGCTATCAGCTCACGTTTAACTTTGCGTAGCGATGCCTCGACCTGTCTTTGCTTTTGTGTCGCCTCGTAAAAGGTGTATTGCTTTCCCTCAAATTCAAAAGGCGGCGGATCAATGTTCTGCAATTCCTCATCGGTATATGTCCGCTCGGAAACTCCTTCGATCCAGATGTGATACATATGGCGGCAGTTAGCGCCGCACAAGCCGTCCACCTCGTCAAGACCGCAGACCTCGTATATAGATGGGTAAATATCGCCGGTGCGGACAGAATAAACGCGCCCCTGCCATTTCTTATGGCTCGCCCATGGCGTTTTACCCTCTCCATCTCGCGCCCCACGGTGCGCCGTAACCTCTCTGTATGGCGTGTCAAGCAACGTCGCCGTCTGCTCGGTGTACTGCCGGGAAAGCTGGGTAACGCCCGTCATAACGGCTCTGCGGGCGGCAACGTCAACACGGTTATGCCAGCCGCTTTCATAGTCAACGTACTGCAAGCCGCTGTCCGTCAGCATCTTTGTTGCGTCACGGATCGCAACGTTATAGCTCTGTCCGCTCTCCACGCGCATTAAAGCATCATCAAGGACGCGCTGGTACATCCGTCCTATATCATCGACCTTTACCGTGCCGTCCGGCGCTCGGTACGCAAATCCCATGCTTCGGGTAATGTTCGTCAGCTCTCCGAGCGTCTGCATCTCAATGGCGTTGATTTCCTGCATGAACAGGTCGGCATTAAAATTGTTTTCGCCGAGAATGAGGTTGTCGTCGATCAGCGTATCAAAATACTGCTGGTTTCGTTGGACAGCCTTGTTCCATACGGTGTCAAACTCGCTCTGCGTGAGCTTTAGTGTCTTTCGGATATACTCGTTGATTTTCTTGTAATCGTATCCCCGCCGTTGCAAGGACCGTATATGCTCTATCGCCGTCTCCGTCATTTCTCCGGTCATGGCAACACGGGAGCATATGTCCTCAAGGATTTGTTCTTCTAAACGCTGGAAAAGATAAATCAGCGGCAAGGGAAGTGAGTACATGAACTCCGGTGTAATCGGGTAACGCATTACGCATCACCCGAAACAAGGCTCTCCATCTTCGGAAGCATTTTTGCGGCGGTCGTTTCATCTTCGCCGTACCATTTCATACGGTATTCCACAAGCCCCATAACACCCATGGAAACATCAAGGCGGTCTTGCGCCCGCGCTGATTCCGTGTCAATAATGATGCTGTCATCGAACTTTACGGTTACCTCTACGTTCTCGTTGAAGCCACCGCCCATGTATGTATTGCCCAGCCGGAGAATGATCCGCGCAAGGTCGATAAACACGCTTCGGAGAATCTTTTCGTGCTTCACCATGGTTTTGTACATGGTGGAGTTTTCGGATATGATCTGCGTAGCTGTGGACACGCTTCCCCTGTCATAACGGTAATAGTTCTCACCGAATCCGCACTTGCTTGATAGGACGTTCAAAACATCCTGCATGGCCGTATTGTGCTCGGCAACTCGGAGCGTCATGTCGCTTTCTTTAAGCAGTAATGTCGGGTCTCCGTCCTCCGGCAGAACGTAATATGTCGTATCATTTGGGTCGAATATCGGCTCACCTTTTACGTTCTTCGCCGCCTCCGGCTTTACGAATATTCTCTTTTTGCCAAGAATAAACTCGTTGATATACGAATCATAAACAATATCGCAGCCTTTGAGCTGGTCGATGCTGTTTGCAAACACCGATACGCCCATCGGGGAATTGATATCAAGATTGTTTACGATGTTCAGCCGGTCAATGACGAACTGCGGCTTATCGCTTCCCGTATTGATCGAAGGTTGTACCGTTTCAAACCCTCTGACGGAGGACAGCGGCACTTCATCGTAGCCTTTGGCCGTAACAAGGTAGTTTTCGATATAGTACACGCCGCTTTTCAGATGGTGAATCTGGATATAGAAATACTCATTCTCTCCATCTGTCACTTTGGAGAGAAAAGCGCATTCCCGTACCACGCGATTTCTCCACGAAAGCGGGTAAATGCGATCTGCCGTGATGTAATCAATTTTGATGCCGTCGGCATTCCCGCCGATCTCTCCGGTTTCCGGGTCGATCTCCGCGCCCTCGACGCGCAGCACATACGCCGCCGTGCCAAGCGCGGATTTAAGCTCCTGCATTTCGCTGATCTTAACCTCGAAATTGTTTGCAGCGCAAACAGAATCAAAAAACTCCTGCTCTTCCGGCTTTTCTAACGTTATCAGCGTTTTTTCGTTTTCGAGCAGATTCGCCCAATCCTCGCAAACCCTTTTTGCCATACCAAGTGACATACGGTTGCAGTCAACGTTCGTTTGCCCGTTAAATACTCGGTAATTGTGGAAATCTTTGACTTTCCCGTCATACCACGAACGCCAGCTTTTGATAGCGTCATAGATCGACGGTTGCACAACGTCAAATCCCTTTTCGCGGAGAAAACTGTAAATATCACTCATGCCCTATTACCAAACTTTCTATATACCCGTTCAAGGGCGTATCTTGTACTGTCAATGGTGTGATTATCCTTATCCGGATACCCGCTGATAACATTACCGTCTTTATCCCTGTCAAATTCATAGTTTACAAACTCCTTATATACCGTCGGGGTGCGCTGCGGGTCAATAACAAGTCTGCGGCTTTGCAACCACTTCATGCCGTATTCGACGCTTCCGGGGCCTTTCTGCGCCGCTTGCGCGTGCAATCCGCATGAACGGAAGTCTGCAACACTTTTCGGTTCGGCGCTGTCGCACGTTATGAACGCATCGTTATACCCGCGTTCCATTATCCACGCGGCATTATCTGCATTGCTGGTTTTGTTGTTGCAGTGCTCGTCTATAAAATAAATCGTCTCCCGCGCAACGTCGTAATGTACGCGCACGAAAGCGAATATGTCGGGGTAATATCCCCAGTCAACGCCCTGATATATCCGGTCGAATCGCGCTATCTCGTCATCCGTGATCGCCCGCGCTGTGATGTTGTCAAATACGTTTCCGCCGTCGCCGTTTGGTACGCCGAGATATTCATGCTCGTATGCCGCCGGGTTGACATCTTTGAGATGTTCTGCGTCGTTGAGAAACACCGTGCCAAGCCATTCGGGGGGCGCTTCAAGGTACGTCGAGTGATGCCGCACCCGGTTTTCGTTCGGCTCAAGCATCTGCTGATTGACCCAATTGGCGCGGCTCTTCGGCGGGTTATAGGACGCAAAGAAATAGGAATCAACACCGCCGCGGAGAATGGATTGCTTCACGCTTCGCAGCTCCGCAGCTCCGGCAAGCTGGTCAAGCTCTTCCACCCACAGAATACCGATATGACCAAACGGCGGCTTTATGGATTTCAGCTTTACAGGATCATCACACCCACGGAAATAAATCTTCTGTCCGGTCTTTTTGAGCGTGATTTCAAGAGGCGAAACCTTAAAATCAAAGTCTCCCGCTATACCAAGCTCATTGATAGCCCATTGAATTTGCGAATATACGCTGTCTTTGAGTGTGTTCGTCTGCTTACGGACGATACAGGCGTGCATCGTCGGATTGTTTTCCACAAGCTCAGGAACCTTGAGAGATATAAAGGACGATTTCAGACCGGCACGACCACCGTCAAAGATGTAATCCCTGTTCGGCTCGATATGTCGGTTGATGTCCACAAATGCCTTGCCGATAAGCTCGGCAGGAATCTTGCACGGTCTATCCTCTGCCGCAGCGTCGTTTGTCCAGTTTTCCCACCGGTCAACGGCTCTGTCATCGCCGCTTATCGCCTTTCCGTATACACCCGCTACAATAGCGGCATTGCATGTCATGTCCTCGTCATCAATGGCGAGACCGGCGCGTGCGATCTGGTTTTTGAGTTTGTCCGGCGCGGGCTGCTGTGCTATCGACTTTGCGAGAGTAGCAAGGCTCTTATTAGCCCTGCGAGCTTCCACAGAGGCTATGCCGCCCTTTTGGGCGATTTCCCGTTGTTCTTCCTTTGTTCTCTTGTTCAGCGGAACAAGGTTTTTTGTATTCCCTTTTCGTGGCATACCCTCCCTCCCTTGAAAATAAAAAATCGCCGTTCTGAATTATCAAAACGACGATTCGTATTTAATTAAAATGGCAAGCGGGCGGATTTCAACCGCCATCTCCGCTTTCGCGGTGTTTTCACTCGTAAACTACTACTTGCCGCTTCTATTATTCCACACGCTTTTTACCCTGTCAACCAGCTTCTTTTCTTTGGCGCTCAGTTTCTTGGTTCCATGTTCATCATGGATGTAACCGTAGTGTGTATGCTCTTTTTCGCTCTTGCCATCGATAAAGTGCGGTTGCCCATTAAGGTCAATCGTTTTATATCGTTTGTTCTCTTTGTCGTAAAAAGAAATAAATTTTATTACATCCAGCCTGTTAACCGTAACGTATATGCGTCTTCTCGTCTGCGTCTCAAGCGGAGCTGTTGCACTGCCGGAAAGCTGGTATTTTACAAACTTAATGTTTCCATCCTGCAATATCGTTTTGTACTCGCTGCCGTATGGGTGCTTTCCTGTGCCGCTTGCTGCACCTCTGCTGCCCATCATCTAACTCTCCATGTTGCAGAGTTTTTACGTGTTCGGTAATACGTCTTGCCGTTTACTGTCACCTCAAGTTTTCCGCTACTCATTGCGCTCTTGAGCGCCGAAGAAAGCGTATTTGTTTCTTTCTGTTTCTGCGCTTTTTTCGCCTTATCTTTCAAGCTGTTCATATAAGAGTTGACGGCTGCACGTTTGTCAACGGCTTTCTGTGCGTTCTTCTGCACCTGTGCGCGGTTGAATCGCGCTACACCGGAAGTATAAGGGCTGACACTCTGCGATTCTGCTCTAAGCTGATCGGTCGTCAGACGGTGAAGCTCTTTATACGCGGCTTTCGTTTCGGCCTCGTCAAACCCAAGCCCTTTTATGGTCTCGGCATTCCGCGTGTATTCCCGCTTTGTTGCGTCTCCGGCGTCTACTGCGAAACTTGCGGCGTTTGCCCTGCGTATAAGATTGTTATCAAGGCTTGGCGCACCGCCTTTTGATACTCCGCTGCTCGCTCCACGTCCGCCCATCAGCTCTTTCCTCCAATTCTTTCCGTGTTGTGGTTTGCAATGTAACTTACACCACACGGGAATTTATATCCAATATCGCCGCCGTAACACATGACGTGCGACGGTCTCAACCTCTTTATTGCCTCGTCCATACCGGTAAACCATATACCACCGGCGTTTTTATCGCGCTTCACGCCTATCGTGCTGACAGAGACTACACCGCCCGGCTCTATGCCGTCGAAACAGAAATCAAAGCTCCGTTCATCTGCCCATTGCAGCGTCGGTATGACTGTTACGCCTGCGTCCTGCATGATCTGCCCGATCAACCGGGAGCGGTACACGTTCCATATCTGCATCGCAAGCGGCATATCCAGATAAAGCGAAAAGTCCGGCGTGAGAACACAATCGAACATACCAAGTTTATCAATGTACTTGTTGGGCGTTGTCCATACCCGCTCAAACTGGTAATCGTCGATATAGAAGTGTATACCTTTGTCGTAGTCTTCGCTCGTGAGCATATAGTTGAACGAAATCAAATCCTCCGGTATATGGTCTGTCGCTTTCAGTGTTGGCATATCCCATTTACCGGCGGCGCGTTTTGCGTCATAGTCGCGCAGATTCATTTTGCTGTACGTCTTTTCTCGCTCGTCGCCGTAATAGCCGTCGTCCTCTTCTTCCTCCGGCTCATCGGCATAGCCGAGAAAGCCGAGGTCAAGACCTGGAAGCTCCAAGGAAAGCATATTCTTGTCAAAGCCGCTGTCCATCGTGGTTTTGTTGTGTGCGATGGTGTATTCCCGGCGCTGCTTGTCTGTCAGATGGTCGAGGCGGATACATGGAGCCTCTTTTATCCCCATCTGCCGCAGGGCTTCAAATCTCCCGTGCCCCTCTATAATGGTGTTAGATTTGCCCCATACAGCGATAGGGTCGTTCATCCCATACCGAGCGATGGATTCCTTGATCTCGTCGATCTGCTCTTGCGGATGCTCTTTTGTGTTGTTGGCATACGGCTTTATCTCGTCCAGCCGCAGTGTGATTACTTCCATCTCCGCCGCCCCCTCCGCTGCGTACGGCTTTCCCGCCTTTCGGCTTCGCCCAAAACAAAAAGCCACGCTTTGGCGCTCGGTGATCGTCCGGCGTCTCTGCGTGGCTTTGGATGTTACTATTATACCACGGATTTTTGAAAAGTCACTGGCAAAAAACTCGCATTTTTACCGCGTCCCGTGCCTGGCGGTGCAGTAGCCGGACAATGCGCGGGTTGCCTTGCGCCATACGGTGCTGTCGTCACAGCCGAGCTCATCACAAAGCCGCTGCACACCGTTTTTCTGTTTGTCGATGTACAGCACTTCCAGAATACGCCGTTCCTCGGCTGTCAGCGTGGCAAGGGCTTTCTTCGTCAGCCGCACCTCCGATTCTGCAATGCGGAGATTGTCGGACAATAGATCGATCAGGCAAATGCTGTTGTTCATTCTTTCCTCATACGATGTGCCGCCGCCCTGCACCGGGGCCGTTCCCGTGGATGAGCTTTTGATAGCGGTCATGCGTTCGCGCTCCATGTTGATCTCCTCCGGGATGGACAGGATCGCCGCCTCGTTTTTCCGGAGGTTGAAGAGGTCGGCCTTGCATTTCATTTTCCAGAGTTCGTTCACTTTATCACCTCGTTATTCAATGTTAAACGCTCTGTGCCGCGTTTTTATTTTTATCGTGGGAATTTATATCCCGAATGTCTAAAGCGTTTACGGCGTCCATTGCGAGCCTTGTTTGCAGCCGTTCAATCTCTTCCTTGCTGCATTGTTGGATGCGGCACGAAAGCAGAAACGAATCGCGGAAAATTTGCGAAGCAGGGGCGCAACGAATCATAATCCCCGTCTCGTGCCTTGTCCCGCAATACTCGCACACGCTCCCGGTGATCGGCGCTCCGCAGTTCGGGCAGTTTGTCATACCTCCCACCCGAACTCGTCCTTTATGGCGTCTCTGACCATCCAGACGTTGAGATTGCCGCTTCCGACGCTCTCCCGGATGTTTGCCACCTCCGCCGACAGCTTGTTCACGTCCTCTTGCGTAGGATTGAAGCAGGACATCCACGCCCAGACGAAGATCGTCATGGCAATGGACACGGCCTTGTGCATGGAGACGTCTCTCGGCTTGCGTTTGGATTTACTGCTCATCGCGTGCGGCCTCCTTTTCCTCGACAATATGCTTGGCGAGTTTGGCGCAGCTCAGCTCCCCGGGGCAATCGTCCTCGCAGTCCCAGCAAAGGCGCGGTGCTATTTCCAGAAATACGTCATGTTCCCAGCGGTTCATTCTCATCTGCTTTCCTTTCTCCGATTTTGTTATCATCAACAAAATCGTTCTTCCTTTTCCCTTTCTCGCAAAACCCGTCGGCGGGCTTGGGGTAGTCGTAATAGTTGCAAAAGACTGCATCATTGAGACACAGATCCGGCTCTCCACGTCGGCAGTCCTTGCAATGCACCACCGGCTCATACCCAAGCTGCACAGCCATTCGCTTAAACTGGCTGCGGGTGGGGCGGTCAATATCGATTGTCGGTGCTGCATCGATAAGTTCGTTTACCTGTTCTTTATCAAGGAGCACACAGTTTCTGCAATTCTGGAATGCATCAACGCTTGTTTCCGGGATAGCGAGTTTTAGAGCGTCAGCGTTAATCAACCGCATGGTCTTTTCCTCCTTCGTATTTGGCAATAAGCATATTGAGATTGCGCAGTCCTCGCATTGTGACAGCATCGGATTCGTAGAGAGCGTCGCGCAAGGCGAGGATTTTGGACGCGGGAACAGCGGCAACGGTGGGAGCATCCTCTATCAGTTTTCGGGCTTTCCCCGGCTCTCCTTCGTGCTGCCGGTCGTATTCAGCAAGCAGATCGTCAGCGTCAATCAGGCGCATCGGTTTTCCCTCCTTCGTATTTGGCGATCAGCATGTTGAGATCGCGCAATCCTCGCCTCGTGATAAGGCCGTCCTCGTTGAGCCGGTCCCGGAGCTCAATAAGCTCCGGGAGGGGAACGGCGTCAACGGTCGGCATTAAATACTTGATGATGTGTGCCGTCTCTGTAAATCCTTCGGCAAGGTTATCAAGATGAGTTTCCCCTTGATGTATCAGATTTTTTGTTCCCTTGTACTCCATTCTAAACATTTCCAATGCTTTGTCGGCGTCAATCAGTCTTGCCATTCACTACACCCTCCGTTCCACCGCCACACACAGCGGGGACATTTGCCGTAGCAGGGTTTATGCATTGCTGTCACCGCCTTTATACTTCGGCATGTCCGCCCATGCTTTCACACCGTCCCAGTCGTCATGATCTTCAAGACAGAGCACGTTGTTCTCAACAAAGTCGCAGTCAACCACGCACACATCCAGCGAAACGCCCCAGCTTGTGGCGACAAGGATTTCCTGCCCGTCATCCGGCATTTCGCAAGAAAATATATATTCCGGGATTTCATAGTTAGCGTACCCTCTCTCGGCGTACTCGGCTTTTTCTTCCTCTGTCAACGGGCGCGTCGTGATCTCGTGCCAGATGATTTTTTCTTCAAACATCGATGTCGTCATCTTTGTTTTGAAGTCTCGGAAAGTGCTGATTGTTGCCATTGTTTGAAACATATCAGCGCTCGCCTTAACGAAAGAATCCCGGTCATAGTTTTCTTCGTCGGCGATGCGGATAAGCTCATTAAGAAATTTAACGATTGCTTCGCTTAGTTTGTCTCTGGTTTTATCGTCCATCGGTATCATCCTTTCTCTGATAGCAATTCAGCATCGGGTCTATCGGATCGCAGAAGCAGCAGGACTTTCCGTCCGTTATTGCTTTAGGCATTTTCTTCACCGTCCCACTTTCTTTCTCTTTTCCACCGTCTGCACCAGTGTTCAAAGCACTGCAAATAGCCAATGTGACGATCGTCTATTGCACACTTGCACCGGATTCCGTCCTTTGTTGGATATCTGATGCAGTTGCCGCAGTTACCGCACACACGTTTCCGCTCCTTGTTCATTCCGCACCGTCCATTTTTGCGCCGCAGTTGGGGCAGTAGTTCGGAACGATTCCAACGGTAGGATATTTCTCGCCGCAAATACTGCAAGTTGCTGTCTCCCAAAACCCGCCTTGTTTATCTGCCCACCACCCATGCCATACAGGAGCAACGTCGGCGGCGGGAATTTCATAGAGCGCGTTTCTTGTCGCTTCATAGTTGCCGTAAGAAAGCTGCACCGCTCTTATTGCTTCGTGCCGTGAAATGTATTCATCCATTATCTGCATCTCCTTTCGGCGGTTCGGGAAGCGGCATCCAATGGGTGACATCTTCAACCATTCCCATCCACTCGCCGTCTGTTCCAAGTGCATCAATTTCCATTTCGCCGTAAGCGCCGACAACCAACACACAATATGTAGGCTCCGGCAACCTATCCTTAACCGAAATCCACTTTCCATGCCGTACAGGCGCAACGTCAGCGGCAGGAATCCCTTCAACAAAGCACTTCAATGCGGCAATTTCCGGCTTCCAAATTGTATCCATGCAAGCGTCCAGATGGTTAATCACCGTCTCGCGTTTTATGTATTCAGCCATCGTTTTCTCCTTTCGGCGGTTCATTCCGCACCGTACATCTTCGCCCCGCAGTTGGGGCAGTATCGCATTTTTAGGTTCGTAAAATCCATGGCCTTCACGTCCCCTTGCCCGCATTCGGAGCATTCATAATCGCCGTATTTCTTATTCAACGCCCACCGCCCATGTCGTACAGGCGCAACGTCAGCGGTGGGGATAGCCCGTAGCGCTTCTTCGATTTGTCCCACATTAAACCCGAGTGTTCGGCGAATGCCGTTAGGATCGCTATCATAGATTGCTTTGATCGCCGCTTCGCGGTCTATGTATTCAGCCATTGTCATCGCCTCCATCCGTCCGCACTTCTTTTTCAAGAATTGCGTCGATAACTTCAATAGCGTCGAGAATGCCGCAGTTTACGCTTTTGTCGGGGTCAAATATAGCACCCTCGATGAAGCCTAACATGCGCTGAATCGTTGAAAAGTCTTTGTGTGTCATGGCGTTTTCCCCCCATAGTTGTCTTTAATGCCGTGATTTCTCAGGCAGCAGGAGCACTTCTGGTGACGCTTGCCGAGCCATTTGCAGTTGTCGCAGGAAAGCGCGTCCTCTTCGAGCATCCGCAGCCAGTCACAGTCTGCCGATTCACAAGGATCGTCTGGGTATAGCTCGTTGCATAATTCGCAGATGATCGTCCGCGCTGTTTTAACTTTCGTGTATTCAGCCATTGTCAACCCTCCTATTCCATGCATCAGACGCATCTTTGAGTGACACTGCATCAATCAGTATCGGGTCGATGATGCAGCAGTTGTATTCGTCATCGCCGTATGTGTGATAAACTTTGAACACCCTGTCAAGTGAGTTGTAGACAATCGACACGGGTTTCCCGCAGAACGGGCAAGGCTTCAATCTGGCCATTCCCACCCCTCCCAATCAATCGACTGTCCGCAATGCTCGCAGTATGTGATTTTCTTACCGCCGCCGATAAATTCCCAATGCCCAAGGGCGTAATCACATGCGGGACAAATTGCTTCTTTCGTAGGCGTTCCCCATGTCCTGTCAACGCCGCTGGTCGGCTTTTTCGGAATCTGCTTGTCTAGCGCCTCACACGCCATAAGGCAAGCCTCGTCTACCGCCTCCCGTAATTTCTCCTTGCCTTTGAATCCTCCTAAAAACTCGATCTCGGCAAGGGCTTCCCGCGTGGTGTCTGGGTGAAGGATTCGTTTTGCTTCTTTGTAGGTCATGTAATCAGCTCCTTTTCATATTTGCAGAACGACAAGTCGCAGTCCTTCCTATCCGCGCACACGCTGCATCCGTGCGCTTTGGAGAAGCGGAAAAACTCTGCGGCGGTTCTTGTTGGGTAAACCTTGCGGACAGGTGCCGTTTTCTCGCGTTTCGGCTTCCTGACTTCCACAGGCGCTTTTTTCGGCTTTCTCCCCTGCCTCATGTGTTCGGCTCTGGCCGCTCTCACTTCGTTTGCGAGACAGCCGCAGGATCGCGTTTGCCCGTAAATGATGTTGTTCTGCATGATGATCTTTTCCGTTCCGCAGTCGCATTTGACGCGCCAGAAAATGAAGCCCTTCCTGTCCGGCACATCGGCAAGGCCGAGGACGACGAGCCGCCCGAACCGCTGACCTGTCAGGTCTTTTCTCGGTCGTGCTTTCAGAGCCGCCCTTGCCTTTTCGAGCTTTGCCCGCGACGCGTCGGAGTTCAGACAGCCGCAGGATTTCGTTTTTCCGCTCCGCAGTGAATACCCGGCGAGCACCTTTTCCGTCCCGCAATCGCATTTGCAGAGCCAGTGCGCGCCGTCGTGCTCGGAGTGGTCGTATCGTATGACCATCAGGCGTCCGAAGCGCTGCCCGGTAAGGTCAATTCGTTTCATCGCAGCCTCCGCTTGGCGTAGAGTGCCATGAGTAAAGATTCCGCCATTCCGTCATGCTCCTTGCGGCAGCCCGGCGGTATTAAATTCACGCCTGGGAAGAGCCGCTTGCAGACCTCTATGGACGTGTTCTTGTCGGCAGTGACGGAAAATTCCTTCTTCCACTTCTGCGGGCGGACGAGCTCATAGGGGATCTCGTATGCTTCGAGCATCCCTTGCAGCCACCCGAAGCCCTCGCCGAAGTGGAACATGGAGGTCACTCCCTGCCCCGGCATGGCGCCGACGTGTTCCAAGCAGCACACCGCCTTTTCGCCGCGCAGATCGGATAGGACGCAACGGTATGTGTCTCGGTCGTACCGGAACGTCTGGACTTCCTCCCCTTGCAGAATGGCAAGTCCGCCGTTCTTGCCGGGGTCTATACCGATATAGATCATCGGATATCACCTCCCCATTGTTCGGCCATTGCCTCCGCAATGCCGAGAAATGTTTTGCTGCGCTCTTTCGCCGACGTTTTGCCGCTTGTACTCCATCGATCTTTTCTTTTTTCCTTCCGATGATCCGTTGCAGAGACCCATTTCTCCGTGGGCTGAACAGTGTCGGTTGCGTTGAGCAGAGGAAGACCGCGAAGCCACAAGCAGGTTGTCTTCATAAACGGCTCGCCGAACATATACGGCTGAACAATCTGAGAGTATCGCGGCAGCTCGAAAATCTTTAATGGGACAGGGTTCTCGACCGCAATCTTACAAATCGGCGCGTTGTATAAACACATAAAGAACCGTTTTGCTTCTACGCCTTTGCCGAATCGCTCTTGCTGAATTTCTCCATTTATCCTCAAACGGCTTCCACCGGCTTTTGATAGATAAGTGCACGGCGGGTGTGCGATCAGACAGTCCCATCGGCCTATATCATGCGCCTGCCCGTCCATGGTGGTTACTTTCCCTCCCTCTATGGCCCTTAGCGCGTCGCCGAGAATGTGCCATTCTGGATGGCCGCCGTACGGTTCCTGGATATCGCAGCTGTAAGCCTCGTGGCCGCGCTTTCGAAAAGCGATGCACACCCGCTGCGATTCTTCGCAGGCAATCAGGACTTTCATTCTTCTGCCTCTACGATCTCGCCATTACTGGCGGCAAATGCCTCTTCCGTCTGGCGGATGATGCTGCCGCCGTAGGAATAGCGCGTCAGAGCGAAGAACTCCTCGGGCGTCATCTCATCGATGTCGATGTCAACGTCATGCTGCCGGGCGAACTCTCGCCGCCCTTGCTCGCAGCTTCCGGTGAGGCGGTGGTGCCACGAGAAAAAGTCCATGGCCGGACGCTTTACGCCGAGCTTAAACTCTTTGCAGAACGCCGCGATGCGCTCATCCGTCGTCATATCGTCAAAGAGCTTTTCAAGAAGCGCCTCCCGCGCCTTGTGCAGCGTCTCGCCGTGGGCGAACGTATTGCCCTGCTTGCACACAAAAGTCGGGGCAAGCGAAAAATCGTGCCGAACGATAAAGCCCTTCGCCGCGTTGCCGATGATGCTGGTGAGAATCGTCGGTACGTCGTCGATCATATCGACCGGCTGACCGTTAATGGATTTTAAGCCGGGGCCGCAGTGTGCGCCGATGACGATGCCGGCGCCGTAGCCGGCGCCGTAGCCGGCGCCGTAGCCGGTGCCGGTGCCGCCGCCATCGCCATAGCCATAGCCGTCGCCGGAGCCATCGAAATCCGTGTGGAGAAAAGCCTCCCGCGTCAGCACTTCCATTCGCGCACCGCCTTGATGCTCGCTTCGGCCTTTTCCGTGCAGGGGATGATCTCGATTGCGTCGAGGATCGTGATCTCCTTCACCGGCGCCGGGAACTTACACCTACCCGGCTCGCTCGTCCCGTCGTTGGCAAGCTGGGAAATGCTTGAGGCGCCCTCCCAATACCAAATTCTGCGGCAGTCGGTGAGCTGGACTTCCCGCCCATCTCTGGCGGCGAGGGTTCCAGCAAACACGCCAGAGCGGTCTCCGCGGACTATGACATATTTCCCGATGTTGTTTTCTTTCATGTTGTTTTCCTTCTTTCAAAAAAATTCAAGATTTTAAAATTTCATTGGCAAGCTGCCGTTTTTCTCTTCCTCTGTCAGCTCGCAGATCACCGCCCTTGCAGCGGAACTGCGGCGCTTCCCCGTTCAGGCGGGAGAAAATGCGCTGATATGTCAGATTGTCCGTCGGCTGGGTGATGTCCATGTTCGTCGTGATGATCGTAGGCAGGCGCGATCTCATGCGGTCGTCGATGATCTGGAACATCTTTTCGGCGGCGTATTCCGTGTTTCGTTCTGCGCCGAAATCGTCCAGCACCACAAGCTCAAACGTCGCAAGCCGGTTGCGGATGATGTCGGCCTCGTCAAACATCCGGTCGAGCAGATTGACCGTTGAGACCATCCAGACGCGATACCCTGTGTCTAAAAGCTCGTTGGCGATACTCGCCGCAGCGTAGGTCTTGCCGCATCCGACAGCGCCGGAGAGCGTGAACGACAGTCCGTTTTCCAAGATGTCCGTCCAGCGGTGGATGAACTTCTCGGCGAAGAACATGGACGGGTTGCCCGTGGAGTTGTCGAAGGTCATGCCCTCGTATCCGCGCAGCCACTCCGCCCGGCGTTCCTCGTTGAGCCGCCGGAAAGCGTCCTCGGCGGTCTGCTTCCGCGCCTCCGCACCGCACCGGCAGAGGCAGCGGACGATGATCTCTTTTCCTCCGACATCAATGGCGCATTCTTTCTGCTCGCCGCATTTGCCGCAATGGAGAAGGCCGTCGGAGGCGATGTAATCCTCCGGCATGGCGGGGTTGTTTCGTTTCGCGCGTTCGGCAATGCTGCCGATAACGTCTTCTGTCAGCATGGCAAGTCCTCCATTGCGTCATAGTCCGGGGTCGCAAAGCGGCCGGTTTGTTTGGGTTTGTCCTCCCGCCTTTCCCATGTTCGGACGCAGGCTTTCCAGTCCTTCATGGGCTGATTACCCACCTTCCAGCCCTTGGAGGCGTAGAAGTCTACAAAGCGTTCGGCGTCAACGCGGTTTCCGCGCTCCCGGCAGTAGGCAGCAACCTCTTCCACGGTGGGGTGGTGCGCGTGCGCACTATCTTTCACACCGTTAGGTGGGAAAGATATGTCCTTGTCTTTGTCCTTTTCCTTGTCCTTGTCCTTGTCCTTGTCCTTGGGGGGCGTTTGGGGGCGTTCGGGGGCGTTCGGGGGCGAATGCCCCCCACCCTTTTCTCCGTTCTCGCGATTTCGCGCGCATTTGGCCTTGTATTTCTCAATGTCCCTATCGATCTGCGACCTCATGCCGGGGAAGACAAAGCGTTCATTACCACGGAGTTCCGGAGCTGCGCCGGTCGCGCTGTATTCCAGCAGCGCCCTGAACAGTCTCCCGCACTCCGCGTCATTCAGCGCTTCCATGGTGTCGAGGTAGCTGTGATAGGCATTGAAGCTCTCTAATGCCATTGTGCGCCTCCGTTAAAACGGAAGCTGTCCGTCATCCTCAACCGGTGCGAGGGTCGCGCGCTCGTAGGCTTCCTTCTGGTCGGGCTTGTCCTTTTTGCCGCCGCAGAAGCTGACCTCATCCGCGACGATCTCCGTCGCCCGGCGGGCGTTGCCGTTCTTGTCCGTCCAGTCGCGGTTCTGTATGCGCCCGCGGACGCAGATCATATCGCCCTTGGAAAACCACTTGGAGACAAACTCGCCGGTCTCGCGCCATGCGGTAATGTTGAAGAAGTCCGTACCATCCTTGAAGCGGTCAACGGCGATCGCAAACGACGTGACCGGCGTGTTGTTCGATGTGTAACGCTTCTCTGGGTCTCGTGTAAGGCGTCCCATGAGGACGCAGGTGTTCATAGCCATCTTGGATCATCCTTTCGGTAGATTAATTTTTGTTCGTCCCAGCAGCGATAGCGGGCTTTGAGATAGTCGCGGCAGTAGTGTCCGATCTCCTGCCGCATCGTCGCTGTGCCGTTGTCGAATGCGTCATGGCAGAGGCGGCAGAGGGTCAGGACGTTTTCTTCGATCCCCAATCCCCCGCGCGAACGGGGGATATAATGGGCTTCGGGGAAGGCATAGATCGATTTGCAGTAAACGCAGCAGTGGTTGTCGCGTTCCCATACGCGCTCTTTGACGGCCTTGGGAATGGCGCACGCTTTAGCGCGCTTGCTTGAGATTCTTTTCATCGGCGTATCTCCATGTGTAGCCGCCAGTCTGGCGACGTTTCCCTTTGCAGCAGTTGCAAACACACGACGGCTGAAAGCCGTATTCTCTGCACTGATTCAGCGAGCTTAGAACGATTTCCGAGCCGCCGTTAAGCGGAGTGCCGATTATCGGTTTTCCCATCGTCGAGCGCAGGGTTTTTGTAAGTCGCTCCTTCCAGACCGCAGTACGAACAAATCTTCCTCGTTTGGCGGAGTAATCATAGTTCCCTTGCAGAGTTGTCCATTCGAGGTTGTCTACCCGGCAATTCAAAGGATTAAAATCTTTATGGTTAACAATCGGCAGATTATCGTGATTCGGAATAAAGGCTTCCGCGACGAGACGGTGAACAAGCGGCTGCTTTCTCTCCGGAATCGACAAACGAACCCTGTTGTACCCTTGCGAGTTCTTGCGCAGCTTCAAAAAATGCCACGTTCCTTTCGCACGAGAACGTACATTCCCAAAACTGCTGATTTGGTACATACCGTCTGTCCCGGGAATATCCCGCCATTCCTCAATGGCGCTTTGCGCATTCGTCAAGAATCAAGCTCCTTTCTCTGTCGGAAAGCGTTTCAACGCCAACCGACTTTGCGTCCTGAATGATGTTGTCGATCAACGCGGACATTTGCTTTACGGTGTAGGTGCTGCTGCCGTGATATGCGAGGATAATCTTTTTCCCTTCTTCCTGCGCGTCGTCGGCAACATCGCAAAACCAACCGATGCCTTTGCTTGCCCAGATCTTTTCAAATTGCGGGATAGCCGCGTAATCAATAATAAGCGTGGAATAAGTTCCTACTTCGCGGATCGCGTTTTTGTATACCTCGTTCTTCGTCAGCCCGACGGCTTGTGCAACGTCTTGGCATAGTTTCCAAAACAGCGCGTTTGCCTCAAGGCTTCGCAGCGACCTTTTAGGACGTATTTCGTATTCCCCCGGCGTGAACGCGTAGGCAAAATGCCTCGCGTCCACGTCAGCGGTGTGGAGCTTTAAGTAGCCGCTCTCCCAGACGGCGGAATCGACCTTCACTTCTTCAACCTCGGGTTCTTTCTCTGACAGTCGCGGCAGAGCGGTTTTCCGTACCATTTCACGCTGTAATCATGCACATCATCCTTGATCTCTGCTCCGCAGTCTGCGCAGATCATCGGAAGATCGGCATTCCCACCAATGATGATATTTGCGGGCTTTGCCGGAGGCGGCGCGGTGGTGTAATCTGCCGCTTCACCCGGCGCGGTATACTTGCTTCGGTCTTTGGCGTAATAAATGTCTGCCGCAAGGCCGAGCGCCTTAGAAGCAACGGAGATGGCGTCCGTGAGAGCCATCTTGAAGCACTCATCGGAGAGGTACGGCCCGTTCTTTTCCTGAGCGACAAGGGAGCTGCCGCCCGTTCCGGGGATTCCGTGAGACGCAACGCCGGTTTCTGGATCGACGTAAAATAAAAGAATGTCAAGGAAAACCGCGCGCTGCTGTGTGATGTTGTCATCAACGATTCGCTTGTCGGTGATTTCATACCACCAGCCAACACCGCAGGGGCCGAACATTTCTGTCAGTTTCTTAATGCGCCACATAGGGTTAATGTCGCTGAATCCTTTCAAGCGTCCAGCGCTGATGGGCTTGATCGCTTCGTTCGGCACCGACCGGACGGCGTTATAAATGCTCATGTTCTCGCTCATTCCGCCGCCTCCTTTGCCTCCGCGAGCTTCTTCCGGAGATCGGCAAGCTCGGCGTGCATGGCGATATTCTCCGTGCGCATCTTCCAGTAGTCATCCGCGAGACGCGCCGCGTCGTTTTTTCCTGCTCTTTCTACGAGCTCGCGGTATTCCGCAACGGTGATCCCGACGGTAAACATCGCCGTGCTCTCTCCGGTCTTTTCGTCGACGACGAAGCCGGTGTCAAATTCGTTTTTGTAGTAAGCCATGTTTAAGCTCCTTTCATTTAATCGCAATGGACATGTTCTGTACGAAACGGGCGCAGGGGATTTCCTCGCCAGATGTTAGCCGCACTTTGATGGCGGTCTTGTCCACCTCCGGCAGTTTATAACGAAGGAGGTCTTCGTTGCCGGAGGCCTGCGCCCACTCAACAAAGCAGTCGTCCACTTCGACTGCGGAGGACTTGCGGAACGAAACGGCGCATTTTGCAGTCTGGAACTTCTCGCCCTGCAAGGCGTATGTAAGATAGTCTTTCAGCCGTTCGACTTTCTTCTCGGTTGTCTTTCGGCGGGCGGAAAGAGCCGCTTCCTCTTCTTTGAGGGCCTTTGCGTCGGCGGTAAGGTTCTTGATGCAACAGGCGATGTTCTCAACCTTTGCGTCCCGCTCCATCAGAAGCGCGTCTAATGCTTCATTGTCTACCGTAATCTCGCCCGTATCGGGATCAACCGCATTTACGAGAGCCTCAATGCTCTTGTCGATTTCGTAGAGTGTCATTCCTTTTGCCTCCATTGACATTATTTAAGATTTGTAGTATCATGCGGGTAATGGTTGTTTTTTCTTTTGCGAGCGTCGTCGGTGTCATCTCCACCGGCGGCGCTTTCGCCTTTTTCCGCCCATGTGGTGGAGCATTCAGACTGCGCCAGCCATGCGAGAACAAGGGTTTCCAAAAACGTCTGCATGGACGCAATGCCGTTTCTCTCAAGCGCTTGTTTAACGCGCTGTGCGGTGCTTTCGGTCAACCGGCACTGTAAGCGTATGGGCTTGACGCGGCGCGGTATGCGGGGCTTGCGCTGCGTCACAGTGTCGTATATCTCCTGCGCTCTGGTGCAGAACTTTACGCCGTAGTCGTTCGTGTGAAGTGCCATGCTCACCGTGCCCTTATTGGCTTTCGGGAACTCTTCCCGGAGGGCGGCGGCGATGGCCGTATAACGTGTGTCGTTCATTCTGATCCTCCCATCAGGGCGTATTCTGCAACACCGATCGTCTTACCGATATATTCGGCGTAAGCGGCTTCTACTCTTGCGCCGTGGCTTCTGTACCAGTTGGGGAGCGTGCGCACCTCGTCCGCCGTGTCGATCATGGCAAAGCAGATGCGCATGTACGCGGCCTTGCTCATGCCCTCCGGCAGCTCTGCGGGGTTAAGGACGATATGTCCTTCGGCTTCCAGCTCCGCCTTTGCCGCGGCGAAATGCTCGCGGTATTCGGGATTGCCGGTGATCTTTCCGGCCAGATAGATAATCATTAGTGCCGTCCCCCTCTCTGCATGATCGACGTATCCGGCAGCTGCAGCCAGCGGCAGCAGTCATCGGCGAGGCTCGAAAATCCGTAGACGGCGAAGATGCCTTCGATGACGGAGAAGCCGAGGCCGTTTCCGAATTTCCATACGAAGAAGATCACAGCCGCCAGAAGCGTCATGATTGCAGTGGTGGCGAACGTTGCCTTTGTTTTTGTCATGGTTGTTTTTCCTACTTTCTGCGGCGGTGCGCCGCTTTTTGTACTCTCTTGGTGATGTCGACGGTGTAATCGGCGATTGGGTACAGCTTTGTCCGCGCTTCCCGCCGGGCATTGCATCCGGCCTTGAACTCCGCATAACGGGGACAGGATGCGTGACAGCCGACGTGCCGCTCGCCGCAGTCCTTACACGGGGCGATCATCGCCATTGATTGTTTCTCCCTTTGCCCAGCGAATGAACGCAAGGCGGGGTATCTTTGTCCGGTTGCCGCTGCGGAATGTCGGGAACGGAAGTTTCTCCGGACAGTCACGCGCCATAAGCGTTATTGCATACGGCGCACATCCCAAGTACGACGCCGCGACGTTCGAGGAAATGCATCCCTTGTCCATCGCCTCGATCTCTTCAAGTGTCATTGGTTGTTCCTCCTTGTCATGTCCCCCGGTGCGTGATAAAATTTCCCGCGAAAGGGGGTGATAAAATGGCTGATTCGTTTTTCCCGTCATCAATGATTGACGCACTCGCTATGCTGTGGATGCAAAATCAAGACCTGTCCTCCAAAACGCCGGAAGAAATTTACCGTATGTTCGTCGACGCAAAAGAGAAGATCAGAAACGAGAGATTAGGGCGCAATCAGTAACAGTACCCGGCGAGTGCGTCGGAAAGGTACGTCATCGTGTCGGCTAAATCTTCCGCTGCATCAGCCGGTACATTTTCGCCGTATGCCTTGGAAAGTAGCTGCAACTGCTTTTCAAGGCATTTTTCAACGTCTGCTATACTGAAAACGCTGCGGTCAATCCCCCGGAAAATCGTTGCTGTCGCCCGTGCGTATTTGAGCTTGTCATCAGCTGCTGCAAGCTCAAACAGCCGATCCATCGTGAAAAGCTGATTTTTCAAAATGTCGACTCTTTCGCTTTTGATTTTGTGCATTCTGTCCTCCTTATCTTTCAATATCCAGAACCTTTGCAATCGCGTTGGCAATCTTGTCATTCTCGCGGTTGCCCGCCATGAATGCGTTGATCGTGCTGACGGAGTATCCCGTCATCTTGGCAATGTCGCCATTGGTAAGCCGCCGTAGCTTCTTCTGCTCGGCGATCTTACCGCGGAAAAGCTCGTAAATTTCCATCACCCCCTTGTGCGCGTTTTGTAAAAAACATTGACTTTTTGCGGCAAAAAGATTATTGTGAAAGTGCCAGCAATCACAATACGGTTTTGCAGCTTTTTCGGAAATCCTTTCCGTTAAGGCCTGGTTTTTTGTTGCCTTTTTCGTGCAATGGATTTTACAAATTGCATTATACATTTACTTCGTGCGTTTTGCAATATTTTATACGCACAAAGTTAACATTTGTACAGACGCACAAAAAAGCAGCCCCGCAATTAGCGGAGCTGCACAAAGGGGATAATATCAATGATTCCAATACGTGCCAAAAGAATTTTGAAGGAACTTCGAGATGAGGAAAGCGGCTCTTTGTCTATCGCCGAGCTTGAGACGCGGACGGGGTTTTCGTATCAGAAAGTGCGGAACTTGTGCGACTGTCTGATTGATATGGGTCTCGTTCTGCGCGGCACGCCAAAGGCTTATACATCGGATTATGTTGTTATCACCGCCAAAGGAAGATATAGACCTATTTATATTTTCAATGCCGGAGCGGATTTTCTCGCAAGGAGCGTCGTTGTCCCGATTCTTGTTTCTGTTGCGGCGGCGATCATTGTTCTGTTAGTTCAGAGCGCGTAAGGGTTGTTAATATAGATTTCGTCCGGGTCGATTATAAAACGGCTGGTTCCGTATGTGTGCTCGGCGTAGTTGCTGACTGTCCACTCGGATTTCTCAAAATCCTTGCAATCTACATCCTTCCGGCAAGCGATAGCAAAGGCGCGTCTTTTATAAACGTACACGAAACAATGTTTGCAGCCGGTACACTCAATGCCCTTTAACGGTAGCATTCCTTTTTCCGTCGCTTCTTTTATTGCCTTGTTAAATGTTTTTTCCGTTTCGAGAGAAACTGTAAGCTCGTTCAGTTTTTCTTTCAGCTCCGAATTTTCCCTTTCAAGCTGATTTCTCGTTTTCATCGTCGTATCATCCTTTCGTTATTTGTGAGGTTTTTATGAATCTGCCAAAAGACCATTTGCCGAAGTCGGATAACCCGAAGCTGCAAGCCTATCTCAAGAGATTTGATCCGAAATCTCCAGAGAACGTAAAGAAAGAAAAGAAGCGCCGGGCAGAGAAGCGGCGTAAATGGTGGAGCGAGAATTGGATAGCCGTAACCGGAATTATACTTGCAGCAATATCCTTGTTAGTTGGGATATTAAAGTAAGGGCATTAAGCACAAGTATTGCGATAAGCAGGCGTTTGTCCGCTTTCATCGTATATTATCCTTTCATTATGAGGTGATTACATGATTATCCTTGCCTGTATTTCCGTTATCGTTTCATCCGCCTTGTCCGTTTTTTACGCCTATCTTGCGTATAAGAAAAGCAATGAACCGCCAAAGGACGAAGATTGGGAAACCGCGCTGAAACTTTGTGAAGGCTGCGAATATGCCGAACGCATAGATGTTTTTGCATCAACGTACGTTACGCTAAAAGAACTTAGAGCGGGGGACTGCAAAGACTACGGCTTCTCATCCTTTGATGCAATGCGGCTTTTCGTGCATAACGAGTGCGTTACCCGAAGAGAAAAGAACGCGGGAAAGCTCAATAATTCACAGAGTTTAACGGAATTGTGACCTCGCCGTTTATTCTCCCTGTTTTGCCCCATTTGTGCCGCCCCTCGAATCTCTTAGCAACGTGTTCCGACGGCTCAAAGTCCTTGCAGCTTATGTCCTTGTCACAGCCGATTGCGAGCACATCCAAACCATTAACGTAAACAATGCAATGCTTACACCCGGTACATTCTACGCCTTTCGGCGGCAGCATTCCCTTTTCCGTCATGCTTTTTACCGCCGCGGTAAGCGCCCGTTCGTCGTCCAATTTCCACTTGAGATCGCGTATCACGTTCTCATATCTTTCTATCTTTGTTTTCATCTCGGATATGATCTCATTCAGCCGGTCTGTTTCCTTCATCGTCGCATCCTCCTTTTATTTTATTTTACAAAACAATTAAAACATCTACAACGTGCGTGTGTCAAGGAGAACTATAAATGTTTTATGACAATGTTTTAAAACTCTGCGAGGCTCGGGGCGTAAAGATCACAAACGTAATAACCGAGCTTGGATTTAGTCAAGGGAATTTGTCTAATTGGAAAAACGGACGCGTTCCGCGTGCTGATTCAATAAAGAAACTCGCCGACTACTTCGGCGTCCCTGTTGATGCTCTGATATACGGTGACGGTGCTGCCAGCAATCCGGCCCCGGCCATCATTGCAGGTGTTTCGGATTCAAAAAAAGAAATGATCGAGCTGATTCTTTCACTGCCGGATGATAAGGTCAAGATTCTGCATCAGATAACAAAAGCTGCACTTGATTTATAAACCATTCAAACTGCTCCTCCGTCATTTGACAGATCATTTCCACAAGCTCTCTCCGTTCCTCGTCCATGCTCTTCCTCCGTTATGTATTTGTAAAATTCAAGCAGGAAAATAATCCGCCGGGCGTCTCGCTCCGGTGCGTCAACGGGCGTTTGCATTTTATCACTTCCCTAAATTGTTTTTCGACAATTTTCTGTTGATTCTATCGACATGAAAATTTATTCTGAACATAGCCGCAACAAAAATTTAATAGGAGATTGGATGTTATGAGAAAGAAACTGCTTGCCCTTGCCTTGGTTTTTGCGCTCGTTTTTTCGCTTTGCGCATGCGGCGCAGAGGCTAAAACGGCGAAAGAAGAAGCAAGTCAGGTTGTTGAAGCGACAGCCACACCGGAACCGACACCGGAACCGACGCCGCAGCCGGAACCGGTAATTGATTACGAAATAACGTACACAAACTGCAAAGTTGGAACGGATGACGCCGGGAGAAACACGTTTGCTCAAATCCTTTTCGTCGTCGAAAACAAGGGCGACTGCAATATAACGTTAAGTTATGAAAAACCGAGCTATGTCGATCTCGTAGACGAAGCCGGAAACATTGTTGAAACGAAGAACATCGGTGGCGGTTATCCCAGCGTCATAAAGCCAGGCGAAAAATCGTACTTCTTCCAGCAGGAAGTTATCACAACAGAAGAGCGGAATCTTACCGTCGTTCCGTCCATTGACTTTCAACAATCGTTCGAGGAAATTACTTTTCTGCCGACAAAGGACGTGACCTTCAGCAGAGACACCCGCCCGTATAACCCGTCCGGCGTCGTTGCTTCCGGCATTGTGGAAAACACGACCGGAAAACTGGTAACCTATTGTAACATTTATGTTGTTCTGTTCTCCGGCGATGATCCGGTCGGCGTCATATCGTCTTATATCTCCGATCCGATACATGAGGACAGCGAGGCGGAATTTGAGACAATGGACGGGCGCGAAATGCAGCGCTTTGTCAACTTCAATGATATAACGTCTTATGAGGCGTCCGCTTACATCATAAAGTGAGAAGTTCCCCGGCATTGGCGGCAACCTCTGCCGGGGCTGCACCAGATACACCTTGTAAACCGACTTCATCTGCTGCAATCTTATGGTAGCAGATATTCACCGAAACTCAAGCGCCCGTACGGAAAAACGCTTGCCGTTTCCGCCAATCACCATGTTTAAGCGCTTTCCCGCTGGGAAAATCTTTTGCGGAAGTGATAGTTTTGTCTCAGATTCAGGAATTGCAACCGTTATTCGACGAATATCCATACAAAATGAAAAAAGCCCGTATGGACAAGGGCTTGACGCAGAAGCAGCTTTCCGACATGTCCGGCGTTCCGTATTCTGCCATAACGAAGATGGCAACAAACAACCAAGATGCATTGTTAAACTGCGTAGCGTTGTGCACAGTGCTTGATGTATCAATGGATGAGCTATTCGGGCTGAAAGCGTCCGACAGTAAGGCGGAATTGCACGAGCAGAATCATGAGTTGGAAATCAGCAATATCCGGCAAGAGGGGAATATAAAACGTCTGGAAGAGCTGAACGCCATGCTGACAGCGCAAGCCGTGCGCTATCGAACGATCATTTTCATGCTGCTCGGTGTTTGCGCCCTGCTGCTCGTGTCCGTCATTGGATACGTCATTTTTGACATCCAACTCACGACCGCCGGTCTTTTCCAATCGGCAAAAACGAGCACGCTTGCCGGTTTTCTCGGGCTTGTCGTTCTCGCCGCCATCGGCTCCATCGGGTACGCCGTCAAGACGATACACAAAGGGATGAAAAAATAAAATCTGCCCTCGGTCTGCACCGGGGGCATTGTAATAAGGTGATGGGATGAATTGCCGTAAATGCAAAAAGGAAATACCGGAGAATAGCGCGTTCTGCCTGTCCTGTGGGGCGAAGCAACAGGTAACAGAGCGTAAACGCCGGAAGCGCGGGAACCGGCAGGGGAACGCGATCAAGCGCGGGAAAACGTGGACGGCACGCTGGACGGTGGCGACGCAGAATATCAACGGAGAAATAAGGCAAATCCGAAAGACGTTAGGAGGTTTCCCCACACAAACAGCGGCTCTGGCCTACGCTGCGAATCCTACAGAGCGGAAAGAAAAGCCAAAGTATACGCCGACGCTGAAAACGTACTATGATACATGGGAAGAAACCGCGTTGCCGAAGCTGAGCAAGTCAAAGCAATGCGCGTTTAAGATCGCGTGGAAGCGCTGGGAGGCCCTGCACAATGAGCCGATATTCTCTCTTACCATCAACCAGCTACAGGCGTGTGTTGACGACCAGACGGAAACATATTACCCGGCGCGTGATATGAAAACTGTTATATCCCATTTGTACCAGCGGGCATACGCCGAAGGATACGCGCGGGCGAATCTCGCGCAGTTTATCGAACTGCCGCCTCTGGATGAAAAAGAGCAGCAGCCGTTCACCGAAGAAGAAATAAAAAAGCTATGGAAAGCATACGACGATGGAGACCGTTTTCTCGCGTACCCTCTGTTGATGATATACAGCGGCATGATGCCCGGCGAGCTGATGCGCTGCACCGCCGATATGATCGACGTGGAGAAATGCGAGATCATCGGGTGCGGCATGAAAACGAAAAAGCGCAAGAGTACGCCGCTCGTCTTCCCGGACTGGATCGCGCCGATGGTTGCAGACATGGCCGCGAACGTCACCAGCCAAAAGGGCTATATCGTCGGAATGAACCGCGATAACTTTTATGACGAATATCACGCCGCTTTGCAGCGTGCCGGGGTGCGCGATCTGCCGCCGTATTCCTGCCGCCACACAACGGCGACGGCGCTTGCGCTGGCTAAGACCGCGCCGTCTCTGATTCAAGAAATCATGCGGCACACGAAATTCTCCACAACGCAACGGTACATTCACCCAGACATGACAGACGCGCACGAAGCGGTAAACGTGTTGCGGCAATCGTGATTCCCCAAAAGGGGAGAAAATCTGTTATTTTCCGTGTGCTTTATTACCGTTCCGTAGGTCACAAAATAGGTTACAACACCGAAAAAACATAGGAAAATCAATAGTTCTTCTACCCCTGCTAAGGGAGTAGTCGGTGATGAGCCGAGCCCGGGTTCAAATCCCGGCTTCTCCGCCAAAACATTTTGAAATATGCCGGAAATCGTTAGAAATGGCGGTTTCCGGCATATTTTATGTCTGCTTTCGTTCAATTTCAGGGAGCAAAAAATCGTCAGCAAACTTATATTTTAACTTTTCAATGCATTTAAATTTGGCTCTTTTATTTTGCGTAGGTCACACGGTAGGTCACATAGCGTTCCGGCGTCGGAGTGATTTCCGGCGCTTTTTTAATATTTTAAGGAAGAGCTTCAAGATGCCTGCGATATGCTGGAAGAAGCCGAACTGGAATATTTCGATTCCAAGTATCGAAAGTAAAAAGGAGGGCTGAAAAGCCCTCCTTTTTACTTTACTTACTCAACGATACACTCGTAATACCGGACGAGTTTATCTTCCTCTGCGTCCTTGTCGCAAAGGAACGCTTCGGCAAGGTCGGCGTAAAACTCCGTGTTGTTGACGTTGAACTTCTTTGCTACCTTGAAATAATCCGAGTACAGCATATTCATAGCGACATAGAACTCCATCGGATCACAGTCTATCTTTTTCTGGTTGAGAAGATTCGACGTCTGATCAAAGCTCCAATGTGCGCCCCTACTGCCGTCCTCATTCTCAAGGCCACGCATCCACTCGTCCGCCATTTCGCGGGTCATGCGGTCATACCCTCCGGCATAGCCGCGGTCGTACTCTCCGCCGTAGCTCTCGCCCATGCGCGGCTCGTAAGAAAATCCAATTCGGCGGCGGTCGTCGTAGTAGTCCGTGTATTCGTCGCGGTAGTCATTGCGCGGGGCATATCGCCCGTTGTTGTAATGCTCGCGGCCTCGGCTGTCGCGGTATCTGTCCTGCGGCTCGTAGTCACGGTTATTCTGTATCTGGTAGTCTCGGATGCGTCTGATTCTGTCCGCTCTCATGTCGTCGCTCCTGTCTCCGCGTTAATGGCGGTAAGATCATTGCTCGGCGAGCAGCACGGTTTCCCAATCATTCGGAATGTGCCGCCCGTGGCATTTGTGACAACAATCGTGCTGTACTTCGTCCGCGTCCGCACACCACACGCAGTCACGGGGGCGCAGCAACGATTCGTCAGCGGGAACTGCGCCGTTCCCGCGCCAATGGTGAACACGACAGGCGCATTGATCGTCGCCGTCGTTGGGATGCTCTGCGCCAGAACGATGCAATATTTTTCTCCGTTGGAATAATTGCCGTCCGGTAGGTTGACAACAAGATTCCCACCGGTAAACGTGATCGCTTGGCTAAGAATCAGCCTTTTGCAAAGCTGACAAACGGGTTTGCAAACCATTATAAACTCCTTTCAGGGGCGGGATTTCCCGCCCCGATTAACGTTGGTTCAATAGCCGCAGCCTCCGCAAGTGTTCGTGTTGCAGCAATACGGGTTTGCAACACTGTACGAGGGGATGGGCGACGGGCGAAGCGCATTGATGAGCGTCGCGTTCTGTGCGCTCTGCGAAGCGGCAAGCCGCAGCGCCTGATTGTCCGCCTCAAGGGTCTGGATCTTGCTCTGCGTGAGGAAGTCGAGGATAGCGCGGGTTCCGGCGTTCTGGTTGTCCGTGATGTCGCGGGCAACGTTCTGGATGGTGTTCCGGGTATCGCACGCCTGCGTCGCCATGTCATAGCGGACCTGTGCGATAGCCTGCCGATTCTCGCAGCAGCAGTTCTGGTTCTGCATCTGCATGGCGTTGAGCTGCTGCATGAGCGCCGCCTGCTGATTGCATCGGGCAAGCTCCGCCGCAGAGAAGCCGCTCGTCACGGCCTGCGTCACACCGGCAAAGCCGTTAAGCATTCCAGTGTTCATCGCGTAGAAGCCGTCACAAACGCCGTTGTTCACCGCGTCGATCTTGCGCTCAATGTTCGCAAAGTCAGAGGTAAGAACATAACCATCGACTACACCGCCAGAATTGCCGCCGAAGCCATAGCCGCCGTTGCCCCAGCCGAAAATCAGCGCAAAGATGATGATAGCCCACCAACCGTCACCGCCGAACATCCCGCCGCGGTTGGAATTGCCGTCGCCCTGTCCGGCGAGGAATCCGCTCATAAAATCGTCTGCCATAGAAAAACTCCTATCAGTTTATTTACATCCGGGCGCGCGCCTCCCGGCTGCATTCGAGAAGCGGCTTTTAATCAAGATGCCGGAACTGATAGGAGAATATTTATTTAAGCCCAAGACCTTTGGCGATTTCGTCCACGGTCGTTCCGCGTTCTTTCGCCATGTTCTCCGCCATCTGCCTGAGCTGGTCGGGCGTCTTGCCCTGAACCATCTTTAATGCCTGTTGCGCTCGCGGATCACGTCCCGCCATCTGCTGCATTAGCATCATCGGGTTTCCGCCGGTACGGGCGAGGCTTATCAAACTGAAAATCGGATTATTCATCATCATCTTCTACCCTCCGGCGCTTTTTCGCTGTCAGCTCCGCCCGCAGCGCGTCAAGGTCGGCTTTCGTCGCATACTCTACAGTCGGAGCTTGTTCCGGGGTATAGAGTTTGAAATCAAAGAAGTCGGAAGCGCCTGTCTGCTGATTAAAGCGTTTCAGGTAAATCATTCCGTGCCCAATGTCCGGCATAACGACGCCGAGAGAAAAGTAGTCCGTGCTCGTGGCGATAGCCTCTTCGCGGCTCGTGACCGGCTTGCAGACGTATCCGGGAGCGATCTGCTGCGGCTGCGGTCGCTGATAGCCGCCGTAAAACTGCTGTGGCTGTTGGTAGTAGTTTTCCATTGCTTCACGTCCTTTCTGCCCCCATTGTCGCATAAAAAAAGAGGGCTAACCCGTCGGTTAGCCCTCAATAATCCATCAAAAACCCGTCATTCGATTGCAGCGGCGATCTTGTCCTTGATCGCCCGTATACGGCGCTCGACTTTTTCTGTGCCGTATAGTTCCGTGTCCGTCTGCATGGCGAAAGAAATTTGCAAAACGCTCATACCCTTTGCCCGCAGGCGGAAGATTTTTAGTTCCTCGTCGGTAAAGCCGCAGTCCCGCTCAAACTGTTCGCGCAGCTCGCGCGGGAATTGCAGCTTATTCTTTGTCCCCGGCGTTGTTAAACTCCGTAGGAGGCTCTCTGTCGTCATTGGCTACACTCTCCATGTATGCGTTAAAAAGTGTCTCTGCGAGGCTTTCAGACGCCTCGACGCCATTGATGCGGCAGAATGTTTTTACGGATTCTTTCATGTTTCCGTAGTGTCGGTTTACAAAGTTTTTGTTGCCGTCAGGCGGCTTTGAACTTATCGTTCATTTCCTTAACGGCGGCCTCAAGCAACACCTTAAGCTCGTCCTCCGTGGTTTTGATGCCCTTCTGTTCGAGCATGGAGGCAGCGACAGCCATGGCGCGGGACAACTTCTCGTCGCCGTGGATGTCCTTATACACCTGTTCAATGTACGCAACGGTAGTTGCCGCTACCTTGCGCTTGGTATCGGTGTTGACGTACTTTTCGTACAGTTTCGCGGCGTAAGACGCGGCAATGCCGCAGATGGCGAGGATAATGTACTTGATGATTTCCATGCCGTAGGTAGTGATGATTTCGTTCATTGCAAATTCTCCTTACTTCAAAAAATCGTTTTTCTTGAGATGCCCGGCGTAGACGCTGTTAAGATGCTGGATGGTGTTTGCGGCGCGGTTGTTTTCGTATAGCGGGTGGCCGGAGCAATAGTCCTCGTATCGGTCAACGTCCCGAAGAACGTCCGCCCAATGCTCGGCGGTGTGTAATACGCCCTGCCGCACCTCATCGCCGAAGCGGAGGATGCGGCTTCGCGCCTCGTCCGCGCGGCACGCAGCGTCGTCCTCGATGTGCTTTACGAGCTTCCCGTCTAAGGCGTCCAGCCGCTTCACGATCTCGTTGTTGTTCTTACGGTTGGCGAGGATCAGCGAGAAGATGCCCGCAACAGCAGCCCCGCCGCACGCGGTGATGATTGTCTTTATAATTTCCATTTATTTCTCCTACTTTACTCCGAGGATACGGTTCACTTCGCCTTGCACGAGATCGTAAAACCACGCGCCGAGCTTCTGCTTTCGCTCCTCGCCGTTGCCCCATTTGGCGTCAAGCACTTCCCGCGCCATTTCGGTGGCATTGACGATGATGTCCTCCGGCTGCGCCGGGGCGGGGCTTTCCATGCCGTCAAAGTAGCTCAGCGGCACATACATCACGTCAAGATCCAGCGGGCTCCCCCGGTACTGATGCATGACGCACTGCCCGGAGAGGTCGGGATAATGCACGCCGTCGTTCGCACCCCACGCGGCGATCCAGCGGTCATACCCCGTGTCCCCGATTCGGTTCTCAAACCAGTCGAGATTTGCGTACACGCCGGTTCTGTTCCCCGCGTCTTCCATAGCCGCGCAGAACACCTTGCACATTGCGGTGATGGTCTCATTCTCCGGGAAGCCGTTCGTCTGCTTGTACCCGTCCGCGTCCTCCATGTCGAACCACACGCCGAGACGGGGCTTCCGGCCATTGAGGAAGCGCAGACACCGCTTAGCCTCCAATTTAGCCGTCTGCACATTCAGCGCATAGCTGTACCAGTAGATGCCCCACGGGATACCGAGCGCGTCGCACTTGGAGATGTTGCGCTCCGCCCATTTGTCGGCATTTCGGATACCGTAGCCGCCGCGGATGATGACAAAGCCATCCTTGTACGGCGTGAAATCGAAATCGCCCTGATGCTCGGAAACGTCAATACCGTTCATTTCCATGTTCCTCCTTATGGATTGGCCTTGACAATGGCTTCTTTTGCTGTT
>ERZ827520.882-NODE-882-length-41736-cov-4.424030_pt1 | contig 41736 bp, 39 predicted proteins | sample MGYA00519581_ERZ827520 | MGnify/ENA primary metagenome ERZ827520 (study PRJEB31778, sample SAMEA3449339) | human gut metagenome | biome: human gut; feature: human-associated habitat; material: faeces | place: United Kingdom | collected 2010/2012 ...
GCGCCTTGGGCTTGCGGTCGAGATATTCCGTGATGCCGAGGATCTCCGCAGCCTCGCGAACCTTCTGCTCGATCTCCTTCTTGGGGACCTTCTTCAGCTTCAGGGAGAAGGCCATATTTTCAAACACGGTCATATGGGGATACAGCGCGTAGTTCTGGAACACCATCGCGATATCGCGATCCTTCGGCGCTACGTCGTTGACCAGCTTATCGCCGATGTACAGCTCGCCTTCCGAAATTTCTTCCAGGCCGGCGATCATGCGCAGGGTGGTGGATTTACCGCAGCCGGAAGGACCGACGAGGATGATAAACTCCTTGTCCTTGATTTCCAGATTGAAATCGGAAACCGCGGTAACGCCACCGGGGTACTTTTTGTAAATGCCTTTCAGTGACAAACTAGCCATACAGAAACCTCCCAAAAATTTGCACGTGAATTCCTTCTGCCAACAAGCCGCAAAACGGCTATTGCTTACTAATAATATAACAGATTCCCGCCCGTATAACCATCCTTTTAATCCACAAAGATTTAAAACCCGTTTTATCAAACTTACCCAATGTCAAAATTCACAAAATAATCGACCTATTTGAACACATCGGCCCTTTCTTCCGGTCCGATTTCCCGGCATTCCCCCTCCTTCAAAGCAGAATCCAAAACGAGTTTCCCGATGGACATCCGCTTTAACCACAAGACCCTGCGGTTGACCGACAGAAACATACGCTTTATCTGGTGGTACCGCCCCTCGGTGATCTCCACTTCCACCAGCGGATGGTCTCCCGGCTCCACAATCCGTAATTTTGCCGGACGGCAGCGGGTACCGTCCTCCAGGCTTGTCCCGGCGGCAAACACGGCGGCTTCCTCATCCCCCACCGGCCCGTCGACGACCGCCTGGTAACGTTTTACAATCTCCTTTTTCGGCGCAAGCATCCGATGGGCAAAGTCCCCGTCATCGGTAATGATTACCAGACCGACGGTATCCTTGTCCAGCCGGCCGGCCGGAAAAAGCCCCTGCCGCCGGAGGTCCGGAGGCAGGAGGTCGATCACCGTGGAGGCCCGCGGATCGCGGGAGACGCAGAGCAGTCCCGCCGGCTTGTTCATCATCACATATAGATACCGGCGATAATGAAGCGTCCGTCCGGAAACCGCGATCTCCGCGGATTCCGGCTCCGCTTTGGCGGAAGGATCCCGCTGAACCACACCGTCCACCGCCACTTTGCCGCTTCGGATCAGGCGCTGCGCCTCCCGCCGGGTGGCTGTCCCCTGAGAAGAAAGGATTTTATCCAGGCGTTCCGCCATATCGTCCCGTTCCTTTCTTTCGTCCTCCGCGCGGAAAAATCGCGCTTTTGCCCTGCGGTCATTTTCAACGCTGGGCGGCGCCGACATGTCAACCGCTTAACCGTATTCAGGATACCATATCCGCGCCGTTTCGTCAACCGGCCGAAGTCTCCGGGGTAAATTTTGTCAATCCGTGCATAAATCCGTTCAGCGCTGTAGAGGAAATATCCCCGCCGATGATCTTATCCTTATATACATATATGTTAGCACGGACTTCTCCCTCACCGGGAACGTTGAGAATCCTATAGGTCCAGCATTTGACCCGCTTTCCGTGATAGGGCTGAAGATCCATGCCCGCATCGGCCTGCAAAGCGTTGTATTGTTGGAACACGTCGTCAAATTCGTCCGGGATCAGCACTTCCTTGACTGTCGGTGTTTCGGAATCCACCGCATACCCCAGCTCGGTCAGAAAGGCGATCCGCTGCTCGTCATTCTGGCCGACCACCGGCGAAAGGGTTTCCGCCGCCCGTCCGCCCGACGGCCAGACGACAGCGACGACCAGCACGACGATCAGGACCAGGACACACAGCAGCATCGAAAGAACCTGCTTTTTTGACGTCTTAAATGAAAAAACAAACACACGCTCACTCCCCCGCTACACTTGTCGTTAGTTCACTATATGAACGACGGGAAAGAGATATGAGCGATAGAAAAGCAACGGCGAATTTCTCCCGTCCGCCAAAAAAACGCGGCGGGGGACAGGCAGTTTTGCAGGCAATTTTGCAGGCGTTTTTCCTCCTTGTCCTTTACCATAGCCTATAGGCTATCGCCGCTTTCCCACCACCGTGATTTCCGACCGGTTATGGAAAAGCTGACGCGCGTACAGCACCTGATACCGCTTTTCAAAGACGGAGAAGCCCTTCCGGATCGCTTCGGTACGCTTTTTCATCGGCAGCTTGAAGGTCATTACCGCCAACCCGTCCGGCGACAGGCGATCCGCCGCGTCGCAGGCGACTCCGGCTGACTCCGCAGGCTCCATCCGCATGTCGTTGACCAGAATATCAAAGGTCCGGCCGCCCCCTTTCGTATCCTTCACATACTCCTGGGCCAATCCGCGGTAATGCTCCACCCGGGGGTCGCCGGAGAGCGCCGGGGACAGGGCAGCGGGGTCCACCGCCGTCACCCGCATTCCCCGGTCGAGCAGAACCTTTGTCCAGCCGCCCGGCGCGGCCCCAAGGTCGATCGCCTCCCCTTCCGGCGGAAGCGGGAGGGAAAACGCTTCGATCGCTTCGAGAAGCTTGAATTCCGCCCGGCTGATCTGGTCCTCCCGCCGGGCAAACCGCCGCATCCCGCCCGGCCAGTCGCTCAGATTGTCCGCCGCGGCCGACCGGCCGATATAAACCGTCCGCTCCCGGACGACAGCGGAAAGAACCGTCTCCGGACGGCTGCCGTCGCAGACGAAGCCCTTTTCCATCAGCTTATCCACAAAAAAATACTGGAGGGCATGGATATCCATCCCCTCCTCCTTCGGATCGAGGGAACGCACCTGCACCGAAAACGGCTTCTCCCGGTCCATGCTCCGGATGCAGTCGGTCAGGAACGCATGGGCCTGCGGATTCCCGGCGACACCGGTTTCATCCAGCGGGAAGGAAGCGTCCAGCGGAAACACATGGCGCAGGAAAAGCAGACGTTTAGAGCCGGGCCCCCGTGCTTCCCGCAGCCGGGCGGCGACCGCAGGAAACGTCCCCGGCAGCCGGAAAAGCCCCACGCCGGGAGCCAGCCAACGTTCCAACGAGCCCGCTCCTTCCGGCTCCAGCGCGCGGAGCTCGTTCAGGCAAAGGTCGGCGAAATCCGCCTGACAGGTAAAAATTATGACTGTGTCTTTCACTCGTTTTCCTCCCAGTCTCTCCAGCCCGCACCCGTTCCCCCGTCCAGACAGCCGAACCGCAAAAGAACTGCCGCAGCATGACCGTTCAACCGATCCTGTCTGCGGCAGTTCCTCCCTGTTTTCAGCTTTTGCAGTCTCGTTTTACCGCTCTTCCAACGCCCGCTCCAACCAGATGGAGCCAATATCCATCGCGTTGTACAGGCCGGTTTTTTCGCTCTTTTTCAAAATACGTTCCTTCATCCGCAGCTCAGGATCGGTGGACATCAGCTGCACCTGCACCTTGTCCGCCACCGTCATGTCCTTTACGGTCTTGGTAGACAGAATCTGCAGCATCACCACACATTTTTCCGCCATATCCCCGTAATACAGGATATTTCCCGACCGCACCAGCGGACGGCCTTTATACATTAAGAAGCCGCCGTTCTTCTTTCCGGACTTTCTTTCAGGGCTTTCCGCTTTACCGGCATTCTCCATTTTATCCGCCTTTTCAGCCATTCCTGTTCCTCCTTTTCGGTATTCCAGCAATCCGCCGAACCATCCTTTGGATTTCAGCAAAGGTTGCCGTTCAAGACATGGGGCAGCCTTGCCGGCGCCATATACGCCGAGGTATCGGCGCGCCCGGCATTCGCCATATCGATTAGTTTATCACAGAATTACCGGTCTGTAAAGCCGACTTTTCCGGAGGATTCCCTGCTCCGGGACCCGCTCCCGTGATATATTGCTTTGGCGAAACGCCGACGGCCTCTTTAAACACCTTGGAAAAATAAAGGGGATCGGCATATCCGGAAAGCAGGGCCACATTTTTTATCGACGTTATGCCCTGATCCATCAAAAATACCGCATGCCTGATTCGCAGCGTTTTCAAGCACTCCGAAAAACTAACGCCGTGCTTTTCCTTGAACATATGGGAAAGATACTTGGAATTATAGCCGAAGGCCTCCGACACGGAGGACAGCGAAAGCTTCGGCTCCATAAAATGTTCCTCAAGATACCCGAGCACCTGATTAATCGTATAATTGCCGCTCTCTTTGCTGTCGCGGAGCTTCGAAAAGGCATACAGCAGCATACTTTCGCTGAGAAGATCCATGTTTTCCTTACTCGCGCGCGTCAGGCTGTCCTTCCACAGGGGAATCAGCCCCTCGTAACCACAAAAGACGCAGGACGAGGAGGAAATTCCAAACCTCTGAAAAAGCTCCTCCGCTCGCTTTCCTGAAAAGCTGATATACATATACTGCATATTCCCCGTGTTTTCAATACAAAAAGGAATCGCCGAAAAGCTGAAAAAAAGCATCCCGGAGCTGAGAGGCGCCCGGAACAGGTTGGTTCGATAATATCCCGTCCCGCTGATCACCAGATACGCCGCATGGGTCTGGGATATCCGGAGCGGTCCCTTCTCGGAGGCCTCGCTTTCGTATATAAAATTCGTGGTAACGATATTTTCTCCCGTGTTCGCCGCGCTTTTCGGAACAAACTTGCAGATATTTCTACTCTTCATGCCGCCGCTCTCCGTCCATAAAAAAGTATCGTCTGTTATTTTGGGATCATTATAACAACCCGCCGTTTGATTTACAACTATATTCCATGATTTAATAGAAAAAAACTATTTAAAAACCTGCTTTCATCCCATATAATAAGCAAAAAAGATATAGGGGGATGATTTTGTATTACGGTGTCATTACGATTGCTACGCTGATGTTCAGTCTACAATTCCTTTTCAATCAGCAGTTTGAGAAGCAGTGCGGCAGCGGGCCGCACTCCACGCTGGTGTTTTTCTCCGGCTACAGCGCGGCGGGGCTGCTCGTGCTGCTGATAATCAACGGTTTTCGTTTTGAATTCAGCCCTTTTTCCTTAATCATGGCAATACTTACTGCTCTGAACGGCCTGGCCTATACAGTTTGCAGCCTGAAGGCCTTCGGGAAAATCAATCTTTCGCTCTACTCCATTTTTTCCATGCTGGGAGGAATGATGCTTCCCTTTTTCTTCGGTATTTTTTTCTTCGATGAAAAATTTACTGGCGGGAAGCTCTTATGTATTGCTTTGGTGACAGCCTCTCTGCTCCTGACCATCCGGCGTGGCGCAAAAAGCTCAAGGCTTTGGTATTATGGAGGAATATTCTTTCTGAACGGTCTCGCCGGGGTGCTTTCCAAAATATTCGAAGCCGCGCCGTTTGAAAAAAGCAGCGCGGCGGGGTACTCCGTGCTGAGCGCCATGGCGGCGGTGTTCCTGTCTTTTATGCTTTTGCCCTTCGTCAAAGAGGAAAAGGTGCGTCTGAATTTTCGCGCAGCAGGGGCCATGCTGGGTTACGGCGTACTTAACAAAGTGAGCAATTTTCTTTTGCTAATTGCCCTGGCTCATCTCCCCGCTTCGATACAATATCCGATGGTTACGGGCGGGACAATGATTTTTTCCACGATACTCTGTTACATAACCCCGGAAAAACCGTCCGGGAGGGATATCGTCGCCGTTATACTGTCATTTATCGGAATCCTGGCGCTTGTACTGATTCCGTAAATAAGTCCCGGGAATCCGGAAAAAACGCAAAGCAGGAGGAGAGTATTATGAAAACAGCGAAACCCATTAAGATCGGTATTTTCGGACTAGGCAGAGGCTACGATTACACCGACAGCATTCTGATGAACAACGGAGAAATCGCGGCCATATGCGACACGGATGAGAAAAAACGCAGCCGAATGGCGGAAAAGCTTGGGAACCACGTTGCCGTTTACGCGGATTTCGACTCCTTCATCTCGCACGATATGGACGCGGTGTTTCTCGCCAATTGTTTTCATGAGCATGCGGGTTACGCCATTCGCTGCCTGGAAAAGGGCATTCACGTCCTGAGCGAATGTCTCAGCAACGGGACTATGGCCGACGGCGTTGCGCTGGTGCGTGCCGCCGAAAAAAGCAGCGCGATATACATGCTGGCCGAAAATTATCCGTTTATGCTGTTCAATCAGGAAATGAAGCGGGTTTATAACGGCGGGACGCTTGGAAAAGCGGTGTTTGCCGAAGGGGAGTATAATCACAATTACGCGCCGGACGATTATGATTTTCTGAGAAATTGCCGCCCCTTTGAAAAGCATTGGCGCAATTACCTGCCCCGCACCTATTATATAACCCATTCCCTGGCGCCTCTGATGTATATCACTGGCACCCGCCCGAAAAAGGTTTCGGCGCTTCCCTGCTTCTCCCCACTCGGGGAAGAATATCCCTCCTGCTCGGTGGTAGGCGATCTGGCGGCGATTATCACCACCCTGAACGAGGACGACTCGGTGTTCCGCGTAACCGGATGCTCCGCATTCGGCGCTTCCGAAAATTCTTACCGTATCTGCGCGACCAAGGGGCAGATTGAAAACGTGCGCGGAACCGACGGCAAGATCATGCTACGCTATAACGACTGGCAGATTCCCGAGGGAATGCAAGATACCAACTTCTACAAGCCTGAATGGAACGACGATTCCGCCGATCTTATCGATAAGACCGGCCACGGCGGCGGGGATTACTTTGTCATGAATAAATTTTTCGAAGCAATCCATAACGGAACCAAGCCGGTTTTCGACGTATATTTTGCCACCACCACCGCTTCGGTGGCAATCCTTGCCCACCGCAGTATACTGGCGGGAGGCGTGCCCATGGAAATCCCGGATTTTCACAAGGAGGAGGACCGCGTAAAATACGAGAACGATATTCTTTCTCCCTTCCCGTCGGCAGACGGCGGCGCGCCCACCCTTCCGGCCTGCTCGCACCCGGATTTCCGTCCGTCGGAGGATCAGGTAAAGCGATATCTCCAAATTGTCTCCCCGTCCGAAGCGGATCCTGCATAAACGGAAGCGAGGAGGCCGAATCTACCACACAAAATTCATCCGGCAGAGGATAATCCGGCAGAGGATAATCCGGCAGAGGATAGGAAAAAGCGCTCCTGAAAAATCAGGAGCGCTTTTTTGACATACTTACCCGTCCACAGCCGGATAAACCCCGTCAGCTGTTCAGGTAGGACTGCACCAGCGCGCGCAGCAGCTCGTCCCGGTCGAGCCGGCGGATCAGGCTGCGGGCGTTGTTATGGGTGGTGATATACGTCGGGTCCTCGGAAAGAAGGTAGCCGACAATCTGGTTGATCGGGTTATACCCTTTCTCCCGCAGGGCGTCGTACACCGTGGTGAGCACCTGCTTCATTTCCTGTTCCTTATCGTCGCCGATGGAAAAGGTCATCGTCCTGTCCAGCATATAGCCGCCTCCGTTCCGTCGCGTAGTCGTCTGGTCTCTGTCGCGCCGCCCAGCCAGGTTCTCTGCCAGCGTTTGCCGGCGGCGCGATTAAAAAACGCTGTCGCGTTTTTCCTTAACGGTATCCCATCATCCGCCGCCCAGCCAGGTTCTCCGCCAGCGTTTGCCGGCGGCGCGATTGAAAATACCAAGCATTTCTCTTAAGTGGTATTATACCGTATTCAGGCTTGTTTTTCAAGGGGATTATGAGCGCAGCTCGCATCCTTTTTCTTTTAAATTTCGGAAGATTTTCTGAAGAGCGCCGTCAATTTCCTGGTCCGTCAGAGTCCCCTGCGCGGAACGGAAGGTCAGCGAGTAGGCCACGCTCTTCTTCCCTGCGAGAATCTGCGTCCCGCGGTATACGTCGAAGAGGGCCACACTCTCCAGATTCTTCCCGCCGGAGGAACGGATCGTCTTCTCAATCTCGGCAACCGGCAGCTCCTCGTCGCACAGGAGAGCGAGGTCCCGCTCCACCGCCGGGAAGCGGGGCAGCGGCTTATAATAGGTGATCTTCCGCTCGGCGGCGTAAAGGGCTTCCAGATGAACTTCCGCCACAAACGCCCGCTCGCCGAGCCCGTAACGCGCCGCCGTGTCCGGATGCAGCTCCCCGAACACCGCGATGGTCTCCCCATCCAGAACGGCGGCCGCCTGCCGGCCGGGGTGGAGATAGGGCTCCGCTGCCCGTTCATACTCCGGCGTCCGCCCAAAGACGACGAACACCTCCTCCACCAGCCCTTTCAGGGTGTAGAAATCCTCCCCCTCGCCGTACAGGCCGAGGGAAAGCACCGGCAGCTCGGCCGGCTGTTCCGTGGCCGGCAGGGATTTTGCCACGAACCGCTTGCCGATCTCGAAGAAACGGACGGCCGGATTTTTCCGCGCATAATTGGTAGAAAGCACCGTCAGCATACTGCTGGTAAGCTGGGTACGCATCACCGAATATTCCTCCCCCAGCGGGTTGAGCAGGGCGACCTGCTGGCGGCGTTCGTCCTCCGCGGCGAGACCAAGCTGGTCGGCCGCCTTCGGGCTGATGAAGGAATAGGTGGTGATCTCATATAGGCCGAGGGCAGTCAGCCGCGCCTTCAGCCGGTCGGCCGCTTTCCTGTCGGGCAGCTTCGTCCCCCGGACGATCTCGCCCCGCATCGGCGTTCCGACGATATGGTCATAGCCGTAAACCCGCATCACTTCCTCCGCCAGATCGGCCCGGCCCTCAATATCGTCCCGGAAGGAGGGGATGGCGCAGGTCAGCGTCTCCCCATTAAGGGTGGTACGAATATGCAAGCGGTTCAGGATTTCAGCCATGGTTTCGGCCGGGATAGCGAGACCCAGCAGGGCGTTGATTCCGCCGGCGGTCACGGTCAGCACCCGTTCCTCCGGCAGGCCGGCGTTCACGTCAATCGCGCCCTCCACGATGTCCCCTGCGTCCAGCTCGTCGATGAGCTGGAGGGCGCGGTTCATCGCGTATTCTACATTCAGGATGTCCACGCCCTTCTCAAAGCGGGCGCTGGATTCGGTACGCATACCGAGAGCGCGGGCGGTTTTCCGCACGCTGTCCCGACGGAACTTCGCCGCTTCGAAGAAAATAGCGGTGGTGTCGTCCTTGATCTCGCTGTCCAGCCCGCCCATCACACCGGCGATGCAGGAGGGCTCCTCCGCGTCCGCGATCACCAGCATCTCGTCGGTGAGGGTGTGCGGCTTGCCGTCCAGGGTGGTCATCGTCTCCCCGTCCTTCGCCCGGCGGACGATGATCTGCCCGCCCCGCACGTCCCGCAGGTCGAAGGCGTGCATGGGCTGCCCGGTTTCCAGCATAACGAAGTTGGTGATATCCACGATATTGCTGATGGGGCGCATTCCGGCGGATTTCAGGCACTGCTGCATCCACTCGGGGGAGGGGCCCATCCGCACGTTGGTCACCACCCGGCCGTAATACCGGGGGCAGAGGTCGAAATCCTCCACCGTGACCCGGATATGGTCATGGATATCCCCCATTTTCGGCGTATAAACCGGTTCCGGTAGACGGATGGGGGTTTTCAGCGCCACGGCAACCTCCCGCGCGGGCCACGCCCAGCACGCTCTGGCAGTCGGGACGGTTGGCGGTGACCGAGAAGTCGATAATCACGTCGTTCAGTCCGAGAATCTCCCGCATATCGACGCCGACCGGGCAGTCCTTATGCTGGGTGAGAATCAGGATGCCGTGTACCTCCGCCCCGGGATAATCCGCTTCCTTCAGGCAGAGCTCCTCGCCGGAGCAAAGCATCCCGTTGGAAGCCACGCCCCGTAGCTTTCCCTTCTTGATATGCGCGCCGTTCGGCAGATGGGAATCGTGCAGGGCGACCGGCACCATCGCGCCCTCGAATACGTTGTCCGCACCGGTCACGATCTGGACCGGCTCCTCCCCGCCCACGTCCAGCTGGCAAATTTGCAGCCGGTCGGCGTCGGGATGCTTTTCCAGCCGAACAATCCGGCCGGTCACCACGTTATCCATGGTTTGGGACAGGTCGTCGATCCCGTCCACCTCGAAGCCGCTCATCACCATTTTATCGCAAAGCTCCTGCAGCGGGACGGTGATATCCACATACCGCCGCAGCCAGTTTAAAGATACTTTCATGCTCTCTTCGTCCTTTCCCTGTCCGTTATTCCGGCCGTTATTTCGCAAACTGCTCGAGGAAACGACGGTCGTTCTCGAACAGCAGGCGGATGTCACTGATGCGGTGCCGGGTGGTGGTCAGCCGGTCCAGCCCGATGCCGAACGCGAAGCCGGAATACACCTCCGGGTCGATGCCGCAGCCGGAAAGGACATTGGGATGCACCATCCCCGCGCCCAGAATCTCGATCCAGCCGGTGCCCTTGCAGACGCGGCAGCCTGTGCCGCCGCATTCGGAGCAGCTCACGTCCACCTCGACGCTCGGCTCGGTGAACGGGAAGAAGGAGGGACGGAACCGCACCCTGGTTTCCGGCCCGTAGATTTCATGGGCGAACTGCTCCAGCACGCCCTTCAAATCGCACATGGTAATCCCCTTGTCCACCACCAGACCCTCCACCTGATGGAACACCGGGGAATGGGTCGCGTCCACCTCATCGGCGCGGTACACCCGGCCGGGGCAGATAATGCGGATCGGCGGGGTGCGTCCTTCCATCACACGAATCTGGGCCGCGGAGGTCTGGGTGCGGAGCAGCAGATTCTCCCCGATATAGAAGGTGTCCTGCATATCCCGGGCGGGATGGTCCTTCGGCACGTTCAGCGCCTCGAAGCAGTAATGCTCGGTCTCCACCTCCGGGCCGTCCACCACGTCGAAGCCCATCGACTGGAAGATGTCAATCAGCTCGTCCAGCACGCTGTTCAGCGGATGAAGGCTGCCCACCGCCGGTTTTTTCCCCGGCATGGTCACGTCGATGCGTTCCTCCGCGAGGCGGCGCTCCTTCAGCGCGGCCTCCAGCTCCGCCTCCCGGGCAGTGAAGCGGGCCTCCAGTTCCTGCCGGAGCTGGTTGACCAGCTGGCCCGCCTTCGGGCGCTCCTCCGCCGGCAGGGAACCCATGCCCCGCAGCAGCTCGGTCAGGGAGCCCTTCTTCCCCATCACCTTCACACGGAGCTCCTCCAGCTCCTTTTTGTCCGGCAGCGATTCCAGCCTGTCGAGCGCCTGCCGGCGCAGCTCTTCGAGTTTCTCTTTCATAGGACCGTTCCTTTCTTTCGGAATAACCGTTTTCTCTGCTGTTCTGGGAGAGGGGCCGAACGCAACAAAAAAGCCTTCGTCCCTCCTGCGGAAAGGACGCGGCCTTTCCGTAATAAAGGGACGAAGACCAAAGCTCTCGCTTATTCCGTCTCCGCGGTACCACCCTGTTTTTTGCCTTGAAGCAAACACTCCAGCGACCGATAACGGCGTCTCCCGTCGAAGCCTACCGCCGCCCGCGTCCCCGCGCGCTTCAGCCCCGCCGCTCCGGAGCGAACTTCCCCTGCTGTTTCCCGCAGGCCGCTTTCAGCCGGCGGCGGCCCTCTCTTTTGCGGTACTCCGGCCCGGCTCGTCGCCCGGCAGGGTACTTTTCTCCATCCATGCGTTTGGTTTACCATACCACATCCCAAGAAAAAAAGCAAGAGGGGAAAACGACGGGCGGCGCAAAATCTTTCCTTTTCCGTCCTTTCCGTCCTCCCTTCCCGTCATTCCAGCGTTTCCAGGTTCGCCAGCCGCTGGACGGCCCGCGCGTGCAACGTCAGGAGATACCGCCTTGAATAGCCGGTTTCCTCCGCCATTCGGGACCAGCTTTGATACCGCAGATAATGCCGGCATAAAACGTCCCGTTGGAGAGGCGGAAGCGGACAGGCGCGCAGCCGCTCATATAGCTCTTTTCGGGCGGCCTGCTCCTGACGGCGGAAAGCCGCCGCCTCCTGCGCTACCTCTTCCATTCCATACAAGTCTCCCCCTGCGGCGGTCAGCCGTTCCCGTTCCTCCGCCTGTTCGTGGAAAACACGAGCCCGTCCCGCCCATATACGCATGTCCTGAACCTTCTTTTCGCTCAGCGTTTCTTCCTTCCGATCCATACCGGTTTCCTCCTTCCGTCAATAAAGGTTGCCATAAATTGGAATAAACTTAGGATAAATTTGCCAAATTCATAAAGTTGTGATACCATTTGATAGAGTTAAGCCCAGAACTAAAGGCGAAATTGTCGGAAAATCGATAGAGAGGCTGTGAGGGTTGTGAAAGACTTAAGAAATTGGAAAGGGACAAGCGACGAAAAGCAACGCTCTTTCCCACCATGCAAAGGGCCAAAAAAGGAAATCCTCGCCATTTCCGCCGCTCTTCTTCTTCTCATCCTCCTGATTGTGCTGATTTTCCGTGCCGGGACTCATGGGTTCTCCGCTCCGGCACAGCCGGGGCTTTCCGCTTTATCCTCGTCAGCCGCCGGAGCAGGGAACTCGCCCTCTTCCATTCCCCAAACGGCTTCCTCTTTTTCGTCCTCCGCTTCTTCTGCGGCTTCAACCACTTCCACCAGCTCCACTGCTCCGGTCTCCATTCACCGCACCGGAAACGCCGCCGTGCGGCCTCGAACAACCGCGTCCCCTCCAAAAACGACCAGCGCGCGGACTACCGCTTCCCGGACGACCAGGCCGCCCCTCACCGTAGAGGCGGAAAGCGCCGTCTCCCGCGAGGTACGGGCAAAATACGCCGAACGGATCGACAAAAAGGAAGCGGCTCATGAAAGCGCACAGGCGAACTATACCCGGCAGCTGGAGGAAATCGCCCTGGAGCGGTATGACCGCGAGCGGAGGGTAAACGAGACCTACGCGAATAACGGACTGTTCGGATCGGACGCCCATCAGGCGGCGCTGGAAGCCGCCCGCGTCTACCGGCAGGCGGATTATGAGCGAATTCAGGCCGAGAAAAAAGCGGAGCAGCAGGAATACGAAGAATGGTCGGAACAAATCGAGCAGACCATCCGGCAGGAAATCGCCGCCATCCTCTCCAAAGAGTATGCCGCATCCTGAACCCGACGGAAGCCCTCCCCGCCTGTTCCCTCACCGATCAGCCTGTCCTCCTCCAATGCGCCCCGTATGGATGCACTTTACGCCGTTTTGTCTCGCTGTGCAAGCCCTGAAAAAGCGGCATTTCCTTCCCAATAAACTGAAGCGGATGGGGAACATGCGCTTTCAAGGGCTTATAAAAGAGAAAAGAAATTGGATAAACAGCCTGCCGGGCAAGGAAAAATATTTATGTCTTTACCCTACCATCTCCATAAAAAAGAACGTGGGAAACCCAATGGGTTTCCCACGTTCTTTTTTACGTCGGCACATTGTTCGGCCACGTTTTTCTTTTCGCCTTTTCAAACAGCTTTTTCTAAAAAAGAGAAAAAAGTCCTCTTTTTGTAAACCATGGAATGGCAAAAATTTCTGATATTTTTCTGTTTTTTTTAATTCGATTCTATTCCGGCTATTCCGGCAGCCGTCCACCGTTTGTCAGCACGGCCTGTATCACACGGTAAATCCGCTCGTCTGCATCCAGAATCGCGGCCTTGCGGGCATTTTCCCCCATCCGCCGCAGCTCCTCCGGCGAGGAGGCGATCCGTTCCATCGCTTTCCACAGCGCATCGGCGGTCAGGTCCTTTTCCTCGATGCAGACCGCCGCCCCCTTGTTCACCAGCGCCATCGCGTTGTGGTACTGATGGTTTTCCGCCACATTGGGGGAGGGAATCAGGATCGAAGGCTTCCCGGCCGCGGGGAGTTCGCTCAGGGTCATCGCCCCGCAGCGGGAGATCACCAGATCGGCCGCCGCCATGCAGCGGGGCATATCGTCGATATAGTCCCTGACCGTAATGCCGGGCGCGTTTTCCGGCGCTCCCAGCTCCCGCAGACGGGCGCGGGTGGAGTCCCAGCCCGATTTCCCGGTGGCGTGAATGTGCTGGAACCGGCCGTCCTTGACGCTGCGGGCCAGCACCTCAGCCATCGCGGCGTTCACCCGTTCCGCCCCCAGGCTTCCGCCGACCGACAGGATCAGCGGACGGTTGTCCACGCCCAATTCCCGGCGGGCCTTTTCCCGATCGAGACGCTGGAATTCCGGGCGTAGAGGATTGCCCGTGACCACCACGCGGGCCTCCGACGGCAGGTATTTCTTTGCGTCCTCGGCGCAGATCAGCACCGCCGCCGCGCATTTGGACAGCATCTTCACCGTCACGCCGGGAAAAGCGTTGGACTCATGCACCAGCACCGGAATCCCCATTTTCGCCGCCTTCCGCAGCACCGGACCGCTGACATAGCCGCCCGTCCCAATGGCGATATCCGGACGAAACTTACGAAGGATACGAGCGGAATCCATCCCGGCCGTCACCGCATGGACGGCTGCGGCCATATTCCGTCCGACGTTTTTCAGCGAAAGCCGCCGTTGGAAACCGCGTACGTCCACCGTCTCGATCCGATAGCCCGCCGCAGGGACCAGCCGGGTCTCCATTCGGCCCTTTGCGCCGACGAAAAGAATTTCAGCGTCCGGCTGCTCCGCCCGGATTTTCGCGGCGATGGCCAGCGCGGGATTGATATGTCCCGCTGTTCCGCCGCCCGTCATCAATACGCGCATGGGAATTCCTCCTGTTTATGTATAAGCGGTGGCATCGCAGTAAGCGGCGCCGCCTGTTTGCGCCTGTTACCAATGCGCGCCGCTCCCCACCGTAAGCCGGGACGAAAATAGACTCTTTATTTTCGCCGCCGCAGAGCGCCGGCATCGCTTCCCTGCAGGCGGCGCTATGGTTCCTTCCCCTTCCCGAGCGAGGCGTTCCGGGAGACCGAAAGCACCACCCCCATCTGCGCCAACAGCATGACCAGGGAGGTGCCGCCGTAGCTGAAGAACGGCAGGCTGATACCGGTGTTCGGGATGGTGTTGGTAACCACCGCCATATTCATCACGGCCTGCAGTCCGACCTGCACCGTCAGCCCGACCGCGAGCATGGAGCCGAATTTATCCGGCGATTTCATGCCGATGGTAATACCCCGCCACAAGAGGAGGGCGAACAGCACGATCACCAGCACCGCCCCGACAAACCCCATCTCCTCGCAGATAACCGAAAAAATAAAATCATTGTGGGGTTCCGGCAGGAACAGATGCTTTTGGCGGGAATTCCCCAGCCCCTGCCCCATCACGCCGCCGGAGCCGATCGCGTAAAGGGACTGGATCGTCTGCCAGGCCTCATCCCGGTTGGTAGCGTATGCCTCAAAGGGATGCAGCCAGACGTTGATCCGGTCCTGTTCGTAGCCCTTGACGAAAACCATGTAAATGACCGCGCCCACGCCCAAACCCAGCGTTCCCAGCAGGTACAGCAGCCGGGTGCCGCCGACGTACATCATAATGATCCCGATGCCCAGCAGCAGGATGGTGCCGGACAGGTGCGGTTCCAGAAAAACGAGTCCGCAGGTTACGCCCAGGATCACCATAAAGGGCAGATACCCCGCGAGGAAGGTTTTCATCTTTTTATGATTGATGGAGATCAGGTGCGCAAACAGCAGGATCAGAGTGAATTTGGCAATCTCGGACGGCTGAAACTGCAGCCCCGGAAGCCGTATCCAGCGATGGATGCCGGTGGAACTGGGGAGCATCAGCACGATGCCCAGCAGGACAAAAGACACCAGCATCAGCGGAATGGCGAAATGATGCAGGACATGGTAGTCGATTGTAGAGATGATCAGCATGGCCACCACGCCGATCAAGGCGAAAATTAACTGCCGTTTGATAAAGTAAAAGCTGTCCCCGTCGTTCCAGTAATAGGAATACGCATAACTGGCGGAAAACTGGCTGATCAGCCCAACCACCAGAATAATCATCAGGATAATCAGAAAGGGCATATCGAAGCCCTGCGATACGGAAAACAGGCGAAATCGTTTTTTCGGTTTGGGCGGCGCGGCGGAATGCGCCGCGGACTTCGATGCTGCCATGGATTCGACCTCGCCTTTCCAGCCGCTTCAGCGGCTTGCTGTGGTTTACGTTTTTTTACAGGAGTTCTTTACACAGTATGCGGAGAGCGCCCGCGTTTATGCACAAACGCCGCTCTCCGTCGCGATTTCCGCTTTCTATTCCGACAGTATTCTTTATGCGACGGCCAGTAAATACCAGGAGAGCAGCCCGCCGAACAGCGTAATCAGCGAAAATACCAGCACGATCTTGTTTTCGCTCCATCCGCACAGTTCGAAATGATGGTGCAGCGGGCTCATTTTGAACAGCCGTTTGCCATGGGTGAGCTTGAAATAGGCTACCTGCAGCATCACCGACAGGGTTTCCGCAATATACACGATCCCCACCGGCACCAGCAGGAACGGCTGATTAATGCCGAAGGCCAGCGCGGTCAACAGCCCGCCGAGGAAAAGAGAGCCGGTGTCCCCCATGAACACCTTCGCAGGGTGAAGGTTCCACACCAGAAAGCCGGCTACGCCGCCGGCGGCGGCGGCGGCCAGCAGTCCCGTACCGAAATACCCGATGATCCCCGACGCGATCAGGAAAAACAGGATGGCAACGAACGTCACCGTTCCGCACAAGCCGTCGATGCCGTCGGTCAGGTTGACCGCGTTCGTCATCGCCACCACGACAAACATACAGAACGGAATGAACCAGACGCCGAAATCCACCGAGCCGATGAACGGAACGCTCACCTCGCTTCCCCGCGCCATATAGAGCGACAGGGCGTAGCAAAGCGCGACCAGCAGCTGAGCGAACATTTTCTGCCCCGCCGTCAGCCCGAGATTCCGCTTTTTGACCACCTTGATGTAATCGTCCGCAAAGCCGATCGCCCCGCAGCCCAACGCCAGCAGCAGCCCGCCGAACAGCCGGGTCGCGTTCAGCGGCGTGTCCAGCACCTTATCGCGTTTCGGCAGGAACAGCTCGCACGCCGCCACTGCCAGCAAAAAGGCCAGCAGCGTCGCCCCGATGAACAGCACGCCGCCCATGGTGGGCGTCCCCTGCTTTTTCTTATGCCAGGCAGGCCCTTCCTCCCGGATCGTCTGCCCGAAATGCAGCCTGTGGAGCGCCGGGATCACCCAGCGGCCCGCCAGCGCGGCGAGCAGGAAGCCCGCCAGCGCCGCCGCGCCCACCACCGTAATCTTGGTAAAATTGATAGTAACCCCGTCCGACAACTGCATTGCTGTCTTTATGATATCCATTGATTTTCCCCTCAAATCCCGGATTTCGTCTTCTCTCCGTCCGCCTTTTCAGGCTTCCTGAGCTTTTACGGAACGGCGTTATTCCTCAGCGGACGCCCGTTCCTTCAGCGCGTCTGCAACGACCTCCCGCTCGTCCAGATGGATGACTCCGTCCTTCAGCACCTGATAGGTTTCATGCCCCTTGCCGGCCAGAAGGAGGGTGTCCCCCGGCTGCGCGTTCCGAATTGCCCAGTGGATCGCCTCCACCCGATTGGGAATCACCGTATAGGGCGGACAGGCGGCCTTTCCTCCGTCGGCCGGCAGCCCGGTCAGGATATCGCGGATAATCGCCTCCGGCTCCTCCGTACGGGGATTATCCGATGTGATGACAAGGTAATCGGACAGCGCGGCGGCCGCGGCCGCCATCTTCGGGCGCTTTCCCTTATCCCGGTCTCCGCCGCAGCCGAAGAGGGTGACCAGCCGGCCATGGCAGCATTCCCGCATGGTTTTGCAGATTTTCTCCAGCCCGTCGGGGGTATGGGCGTAATCGATCACCACGGTGAAATCCTGGCCGGTCGGCACGATCTCGGCCCGGCCCTTCACCCCTTTGGCATGACAGAGAGCGTCTACCAGCCGGTCGAACGGCAGGCCGAGGGTCAGGCCGCAGGCGGCCGCCGCCAGTGCGTTGTACACGGAAAACAGGCCGGGGATTGCCAGTCGGACCCGCCCAATCTGCGCGGTTCCCACCAGCTCGAAATCCACCCCGTCGGGACGGGGCCGTACATTTTTCGCCGTATAGTCCGCCTGGTCGAGATGGGCGGAATAGGTTACGATGGGGCAGGTCAGCCCCTCCGTCAGCTTTTCCGTCCATGGGTCGTCCGCGTTCACCACCGCATGCCGGCAGAGGGTGAAGAGCTTTTTCTTGGCCGCCAGGTAGTTCTCCATCGTTCCGTGATAATCGAGATGATCCTGCGTCAGGTTGGTGAACACCGCCGCATCAAAAAGGCAGCCTCCCACCCGTTCCTGATCCAGCGCGTGGGAGGAAACCTCCATCACCGCGTAGGTGCAGCCTTCCGCCGCCATCAGAGCCAGCATGCTTTGCAGGTCATAGGGATCGGGGGTAGTATGGGCGGAAGGAAGCACCCGCTCCCCGATCATATTCTGAATAGTGCCGATCAGTCCGACCTTCTGCCCGTAGGCCTCCAGCACAGCTTTCAGCATATACGTCGTGGAGGTCTTGCCGTTGGTGCCGGTAACGCCGATCAGGTGCAGCCGTTCTCCCGGCCGGCCAAACCAGTTGGCGCACATCTGCGCCCAGACCGGCCGGGCAGAAGGAACCAGCACCGGCGCCGCCGACCCGGTACAGCCGGGACAGCCGATCGCCTCCTCTGCGACAATCGCCGCCGCTCCTGCTTTTTCCGCCTGCGCGGCATAACGGTGGCCGTCCTCCCCGGTTCCCCGGATGCAGACGAACACCCAGCCCGGTCCAACCCGGCGGGAGTCGCAGGTGATCCCCGCAATCTCCCGATCGCCGGTCTCCTTCTCGATCGTTACCGGAATGCCGCTGAATATCTGAGAAAGCTTCATCCTTCTATCCCTTCTTTTCTTTAGAAATGGGCCGTCCTTATTCCCCGGCAAAGAAACCAAGGCTCCCGTGAAAGGAACGGCTAGGCGATCGAGTCCTCGTATACGAAATTCACCTTGACCACCGTGCCGAGCGGAACCTGTTCGCCGGGGGAAACCGTCTGAGAGGCGGCTTTCGCCGTCCCGCCGTCCAGCTCCAGGCCGATCATCTGGATATTGATATTCGCGTTCGCGGCGGCCACGTTGGCCTGAGCCAGCGTCATGCCCTTGAAATCCGGCACCGTGGTGGTTTTAGACATCTCGCTTTCATCCGTATACAGCACCACCATGCCGTTTTTCGGAATAGTTTCCCCTTTATCGGGTACCTGCCGGAGAACGGTGGAGCCGCTGCCCACCACCTTGTACCGCAGCTCGCTGTTGGTCAGCATGGTCTGGGCGGTGGAGACGTCCTTCTCCCGCACGTCGGGCGTAGTGCGTTCCATGGCCGCCCGTTCTTCCTCGGTATAGACCGGCTCCACCCCGAGATAGGGCAGGGCCTCGGTCATAATCTTCTGCGCCACCGGCGCGGAGATGGTGCCGCCGAAACGCACCGCCACCTGCGGCTCGTCAAGCAGCACAAGGATGGCATACTGCGGGTTGTCGGAGGGGGAAAAACCGGAGAAGGAGGCGACGACATTGCTGGTGCCGGTCGCATTGTTCTGGTCGGTTTTGTCCGACGTACCCGTCTTGCCGGCCATACGATAACCGGCGACATAGGCGTTTTTCGAGCCGCTGTTTACCGACACATCCAGCATCCTGCACAGCCGCTCGCTGGTTTCTTTGGAAATTACCTGCCGTTTGACCGTCGTTTCGGTGTTTTTTACCACATTGCCGTCGGCGTCCAGCACCTGCTGCACTACGTAAGGCTGTACCAGTTTGCCGCCGTTGGCCACCGCCGCCATTGCGGTGATCATCTGGATCGGGGTCACCTTGAAGGTCTGACCGAAGGCGGAAACCGAAAGCTCCATGACATTCAGCTGTTCCTCGTTGTGATACAGAAGGGAGGTCACCTTGGATTCGCTGAGCATGTCGATCCCCGTGCGGTCGGTAAAGCCGAAGCCCTGGTAGTATTTCCAGAACAGAGTCCGGCCCAGCTTCTGGCCGATTTCAGCAAACGCGGGGTTGCAGGAATTGGAGATGGCCTTCGCGAAATTTTCGGAACCATGGCCTCCCGCCTTATGGCAGCCGACCCGTGTACCTGCAATGGTAATGGAGCCCTTGCAGTAGAAGGAGGTTTCCTCCGACACGACGCCTTCCTCCAGAGCCATGGCCGAGGTAAACACCTTGAAAACCGAGCCCGGCTCATAATAATCCGAAATCGGCTTGTTCACCCACTGCGCTTCCCGCGCCTTTTTCAGCGCCGCGGAGCGTTCGTCCCCGGCAAGCAGCGCGATCGCCGCAGCCTCGTCGGGGTCGGTGACCGTCATTGGGTCGTTCGGGTCAAAATCCCCCTTGGTGGCCATGGCGACGATGCCGCCGGTGTTCACGTTCATGATGATAACGGCGCCCCGGTTGGTGCAGCCGTTTTCCTTCACCGCAAGCTCCAGGTATTTTTCCGCGTAATACTGCACCACGCTGTCGATGGTCAGCACCAGGGAATTGCCGTCCTCGGCGTCCACCGTCTTTTCAAATTTCATCTTGGTGGACATCTCATCCCCCCAGCCGTTTTTGGCGGTGACGATCCGTCCCGGCTTGCCGGCCAGGGTCTTTTCGTAATACGCTTCCAGCCCGTACAGGCCGTTGTTGTCGGTCCCGGTGAAGCCCAGCACCTCGGAGGCAAGGTTGTTCAGCGGATAATACCGCTTATAATCCTCGATAATCCGGAAGGTGCCGGTCAGTTTGTTGGTATCGATCCAGTCACTGAGCGTCTGGGCCAGCGGATATTCGATCTTGGCCTTGACAACCTCATATTGACTATTGGTTTTCAGCGTCTTTTTATACAGCGCTTCGCGGTCCACTTCCAGCATGGCGGACAATTCGTCCGCGATTTTCACCCGCACGTCCTCGTCCTCGATGGTTTTCGGGGACATGATCACCGTCCACACCGTCGCGGACTGGGCCAGCACCGTCATATTCGCGTCGTAGATCGTGCCCCGCTTTGGGGAAATGATGGTGTCGCTCATCTGCTGTTCCACAGCCTTTTCCCGCCACTCGTCCGCCTGAACGATCTGCAGGATGGAAAGCTTCCCGATCACCGCCGAAAAGCAGAAGCCGATCAGGATAACCAGAACGATCACCGACCGGCGCCACATCTGGCGGGTAGGCGCCTTGGTAGTCGCCGTAGCTTTCACCGCGTTTTTTCCTGATTTCGCCATATCGTCGATCCTTTCTGCCGCGTCCGGCCCGCGCCCCGCAGAGGGAAATCGCGCCGGCTCCTGACGATTTCGTCCGGTCGAATAAGAAAACGAGAGTCAAGATTCATTCATCCCAACTCTCAGCGTGTTTCCCGGAAGGGTCGCCCCTTCCCCATCTCATACTTATTGGATCACTCAAACAGGTATGCCAGCTGGCCGAAAAAATTTGAAATAGCCGAGCCAATCGACTCCAGAATGCTGTCGCTTCCCTCGTCCGCTATTTCCACCTTATCGCCGTCGTCCACGCTGATATATTCAATCTGATACGCCTCGACCTTCTGCATCCCCAGCGTGTTGGTGGCGTATTCCTCGACGCTTTTTGTCGAAACCTTGCGGGCCAGCTCGTCGGTAAGGCGGGTCTTTTCGCTCTGGAGCTCCACAATCCGCTGTTCCTTTTGGTTGATGGCGCTGTCCAGCTCGGTCATACGCACCCGGCTCGCGATCATCAGCCCGAGCACCGACACCGTGACCGCCGCGACGCAGAGCGTGGCCATGGTATTCAGGATCGCCTGAATTTTCGCTTTCTTTTTCTGCGCCTTGAGCATTTTCTTGTTCGGCTTCAGCTCCACAATCTTGGCCGGCTTTGGCTCGAACAGCGACAGATCATAGGCTTCCGTTCCCCTGTTTACTGCCATGATGCGTCCCCTTCCCCCTGTATACGATCTGCGGGCGGACAGCTGTCCCCCGCGTTTGTTTTTGCAAAACGTTTTGGCTTTATCGGCCTTACTGTTGTTTGTCCGCCCCGTCCCCATTTGCTTCGTGGATTTTTTCCACGCAGCGGAGCTTGGCGCTCCGGGCGCGGGGATTGCGTTCCAGCTCTTCAGCGGACGCCTCCGCCGGCTTGCGGAGGACGAGCCGCGCGGCCGGCGTTTTTCCGCAAACGCAAACCGGAAAATCCGGCGGGCAGGTACAGCCCCGGCAGAAGGCGGCGAACCGCTGCTTGACCATCCGGTCCTCCAGAGAATGGAAGGTGATGACCGCCAGCCGTCCGCCTGGCTTCAGACACCGGAAAGCCGTATCCAGCGCTTCGGATAAACAGTCCAGCTCGCCGTTGACCGCGATCCGCAGCGCCTGGAACACCCGGCGGGCCGGATGTCCTTCCCTCCGGTAGGCGGCGGGCGCCGCGTCGCGGATGATCTCCGCCAGCCGCCCCGTCGTCTCGATCGGCCGTTCCCCGCGCGCCTTCACGACAGCCCGCGCGATCGGCCGGGAATATTTTTCTTCTCCATACTGAAAAAAGAGGGAGGAGAGCTCCCGCTCGTCCAGCGTGTTGACCAGATCGGCCGCTGTCCGGCCGCTTTGGCTCATCCGCATATCCAGCGGCGCATCCATATGGTAGGAAAACCCCCGCTCCGCCGTATCCAGCTGATGGGAGGACACCCCGATATCCAGCAGGATACCGTCCACCAATCCGACCTGCCGCTCCTGCAGCACCCGCTCCATTTCGGTGAAGTTGGCCCTCACCACCGTCGCCGGCAGTCCGGCCAGCCGCTTTGACGCAGCCTCCACCGCATCGGGATCCTGGTCCAAGGCGATCAGGCGGCCGTTTGCCAGGCGGGACGCGATAGCAAAGGAGTGGCCGCCGCCGCCCGCTGTGCCGTCCAGATACAAGCCGTCCGGCCGAACGTCGAGCGCCGCCAGGGTTTCCTCCAGCAGCACCGGGATGTGATAAGGCCGCGCGCTTTTGCCGTTTTTCTCATCCAGGCTGTTCAAACCGCGCGCACCGCCCTTTCGCCGTTCGCACCCATCAGAATCCAAGCTCCATAAATTCGGCCTCCACCTCTTCCGGAGTCATGGAGCCGCTGTCCTCTTCGTAGCTTGCCGGGTTCCAAATCTCGGCACGGTTGCCGGCGCCGATCACCAGCGCCTCCTTCTCCAGCGAGGCGTAGGCCAGCAGGTGCTTTGGAAGAAGGATTCGCCCCTGCGCGTCCACCTGGACGTCCGCCGCATTGGAGGATAGGTACCGCTGGAGTTTACGGGCCTTGGTAAAGGGCATTTCCGCCAGCCCCTGCTGGAGCTTGTCCCATTCCTCCATGGAATACAGACAGACGCAATGATCCATCACAGCCGCGGCGATAAACTGCTCGCCCAGCTTTTCCCGAAGCTTCGCGGGCACGAAAATGCGCCCCTTCGCATCGATGTTGTGTTGGAATCGTCCGTACAGCATCCTTGTCGTCCTTGTCCTTCCGGCCTTCTCGAAGGCCTGTCTCTCTTATCGGAGATCGACGTCTCGTCCCCGCGGGCCCGTCCCTTTTAAACGGAAGCCGGCGGAAAAACCTTCTTTCCTCCGAGGAAAATTCCCCTTGGGAAAGCCTGTCCCGGGAAAACCGGTGGAAAACTCCGTGGAAAGTGTTGAATCTCACCACTTCCCACCACTTATCCCTACTTCCCGCCACTTGAGTATCATTATAAAGGTTGTTTTTGCAAAATGCAAGAGTCATGCTCAGATTTCCAACAAGAATTTTCAAGCGATTTTGTGGATTTTCCCATTATCTCCCTTTGTTGCGGGAAAGCGCCCCAGAAAACAACGCGAATATTCCAAAGGTTTCCTTATTCGGCGAAAGCAGGAGCCTCTCCCGGCGTCCTTTCGGCGTTTGTCGGGCAATACTTCCAAATATTTCCCACCATTTTGGACGATTCGTCCCGTTTCGACCGCCCACTTTCCCCGAAGAAAATCCGACGATTCCCCATGGCCTTGCCGGCGAGTTTTCCACATTTTCCACCGCGGGCACAGAACGGACGACGGGTGTCGGAGGAAAGAGTGTGAAAACCGCAAAGAACTCCCGCAGGGTTTTACGCCCCGCGGGAGTTCTTCTTTATCAACCTTCATGAATTTATTTACATATTTATGCCCCACTGCCGAAATCTACCGGCAAAGAAGCGCCGCCGCCCGGCGATGATAATCAGCCAGCCAACCATCGCCCAATTTCGAACGGACGATACCGGGAATGCGTTCGTGGTTCGGCGCACGGGAATCCAGATTGTGGCAATCGCTTCCCAAAAGGAGCGGCGTCCCCTGCTTCACCCAGCCGACCAGGGCTTTCAGGCTCTTTCTGCTGAGAAACGCGGAATTGTTCACCTGGATCACCGCGTCGTCAAAATCCAGAATCTCCTGAATTTCCTGCTTGGAATACATATCGAGATACCGGTCCAGATGGGCAAATATCGGCGTGAGGGACTGGGTAAGACAGAAGTGGTAAACCTCCTCCAGCATCCAGCTTTCCTGCCGGGCGTAGGGCATCTCCACCAGGATTGCGTTGGTTCCTTCAATGCAAAAAGGGCGGAGGTCCAAATCCCGCAGCCCCCGCTCCAGATAGACCTCCGCGGCGGGAAGCACCGCCGGAAGTCCATTCGCGGTGTTCTTCACCGCCGCCAGCGCCGCGGCCCGGTTTTCAAGAAATTGGGCCGCTTCCTGCCGGTGGGCGTAAAAATGCGGAGTGGCGACCACCGTATCCACCCCCTGCTCCCGAAGCCGGGACAGCATGGACAGGGACGTCGGCAAATCCCGTGCCCCGTCGTCGATGCCAGGCAGCACATGGGTATGAAAGTCGTACTTCATCATAAAAACAGCGACGCCTCCCTTCGCCTCCGGCGCGGGGAGCCCGTCGCTGCTGTTACGCCGGATGGCGTTTCTAATATTCCGGTACCCATTCCTGTTCAGAGACCGAACAGCAGGTCATGCTTTGGTGGAATAATCGTAGTTATACTTATATTTATATTTATAATAACCGCCGGCCTGCGCCTTTACGTCATTGACGACCAGGCCCATAACGTTGACGTTTGCCATTTCGCAGCTTTCCAGCGCTTTTTTCAACTGGTCGTGCCGGGACTGATTCTGACGAAGTATAAGGACCACGCCCGCCGTCTGCTGGGAAACAATCAGCGCATCCGACACGACGTTTACCGGCGGCGTGTCTAGAATCACATAGTCGTACGCTTTCTGCACAATCGACAGAAGCTCCGACATCTGCGCTGAACCAAGCAGCTCGGAAGGATTCGGGGAAAGCGGCCCCGCCGGCATCACATCCAGATTTGGCTTAACATCCTGATGCAGCGCTTCCTCAATCTTGTTCGCACCGCAGAGAACGCTGGTCACCCCCCGGTCGTTCGATAGACGAAATAGGCGGTGCACCATCGGCTTTCGAAGGTCACAGTCGATCAGCAGCACCTGCGCGCCGGTCTGGGCAAAAGCGATCGCCAGATTGGCGCAGGAGGTGGACTTTCCCTCACTGGGCAGCGGGCTGCTCACCGTGAACGCCTTGCTGTCGGTAGTAGCCAGCGTAAACAGCAGGTTGGAACGCACCGTTTTAAAGGCTTCCTTCACCTGAAAAGGAGACGAATCCGAAATCAGCATGCCGGCCTTGCCGGCGGTCGGCTGGGAGGTGTTCTTACTCATTTCCGCTCATACCCTCCCTTAAACTGGGATTCAAAGTTGGGAATCTCGCCGAGCACCGGCACATTGTAATACTTCTTCAGGTCTTCCTCACCCTTCACGCGGGTATCCAGCATCTCCTGAATCACAACGAAAAGTACGCTGGCGATCAAGCCGAGCAGGAAGCCGAGAATGCAATTCATTTTGGTGTTGGGGGAAGACGGGGAGGTCGCCGGCTTGGCGGAATCCACCAGCTCGACATAGCCGGCCTTCGTGATCTGGATAATGGACTCCGGCGCAATCTCGGCAATTTTATTGGCAATCTCGGACGAAAGCTGTGCATCGTCCGTCGTCACCTTCACCATCATCACCTCGGTATTGTTCACCGAGGATACCGAAAGCGCCTTGCGGAGCTGCGCGGTCGTGCAGTCCAGCGGAACGGCGGCGATTACCTTCTCCAGCACCGTATCGCTCTGCACAATGACGGTGTATGTGTTCACCAGCTTCTGCGCGGTATTGATATCATTCAGCGTAATCGGCTGTTCGCTCTGCGAACTGCTGACGTACATCTGCACCGACGACGTATATTGCGGCGTAAGCATCAACTTGGTCACGCCAAACGCCGCCAGCAGACCCGCAATGGATACCAGCGCGATCAGCCACAGCTTTCGGACAAACAGATGCAATAACTCGGATAAATCCAACGACCCCTGCACAGGCCCGCCTCCTTTTATGTCTGGAAGGTGTTTTGATCCCAATATCAAAATTCCGTTTTTTCGATCTAACCCGCTTTACTCGCTTTTTTACTCGCTTTTCTATTTGCGGGTTCTGCCAACAGCACCGCCCACACGGATTCCCGATCGGCCTTGTCCGGCGGCGCAATTGAGAAACGTCTGTCGGCATTTCCATCCCGCTGTTTAGTATTCCTTAATAAATAAAGGGGTATACCTATACCAATGACACAACCATAACTCTCAGTAATAGGCTCCGCAAAACAGAGCCTTACTCCGAATTTATCAGAAAACCGGCAAAAAGCGACAAAGGGAACCCATTGGTCGATTATATCACAAGAGACTGGTGATGGAAACACCCAATTTTAAAATTGGCGGATTCCACAAGATTTTTTGCACAGACTCCCCATCGTTCGCAGCTCACTCTCATAATCTCTTTGTCTACCTGATCTACATACAACGATTCTCTTTTAGACTGTGCATTCATTTAAAAATGACGTATGCGTTCCGCTAATTTATCGAGATTTTTTCTACATGGATTTATATATAGTATATAAATGTTTATTTTGCCTATTTAGTCAAAAAGACGGAGACATTGGTAAATAAATCTTCATTATTTCGGGGTTGCTTTTTCCGCCGCTATCATTTATAATAAAGTTACCATCTTGCAGGAATACCATAAATTAGGAGGAACAGAACAGATGAAAACCATGAAGAGAATGATTGCCTGCATCGCTACGGTTGCGATGGCGGCTACGCTGTCCTTCTCCGCGTTCGCAGCCAATCTGGACGCCAACAAGCAGAAGGTTTTGGATGCCGTCAGCCAGAGCATTACGGTGGACGGCAAAAAGGTGGAGCTGCCGGCGGAGTACAAAACGCAGGCGGAGAACTACCTGAAGAGAGACGATGTGGAAATCACTGCGGAACAGGCCGACGCGATTGTCGAGCAGGTTAATGCGGCGATCGAAGTCGTCAAGGAGTCCGGCGTGACCGACCTCGCGGACTTGTCTTCCGCTGACAAGGCGAAGATCGCCGAAAAGGTTCAGGCCGCTGCCGCGGTTGTCGACCTGAAGGTTGTCTTCGACTCTGCGAAGAACACCATCACCGTCATCGATAAGGACGGCAAGGTTGTTGCGACCATGGAACCCCCGGTGAAGACCACCGGTGCGAACGCGGGCGCTACCGTTGCTGTTCTCGGCTTTGCCGCTGTCCTGCTGGCTGGCTGCGCCGTGGTGGCGAAGAAATCCAAGCTCGCTGCGAAGTGAGTAGATCCCGAACCGTAAAAAAAGTAATGGCATATTTTTATATGCCATTACTTTTTTGCATTATCGGCTATGGTGTGCTGTATTTCGCCCTTTCCCCCGTACTTTCCCCGCTGATTTCCTCTCTCAGTCTGGTGGTATCCGATACGCCGCCGGACTATTCCTCTCATATCAACACGATTTTTGAGGGAAAGCCGCAGGAAAATCAGCCGACCGGGCAGGACACGGTCGACGAAAGCCTGGTGGAAATGCCCGTATACGGTACGCACTATGCCAATCTGGAAATTGCCAGCGTCTCCATCAGCACCGATCTTTATTTTGGGGACAGCAGCGCCGTGCTGAAGCGCGGCGTGGGCCAGTATATTGGCAGTTCCATTTCCGGCTATGGGAAGCCGCTCCTGATTGGCGGACACAATAACGCCGCCTTCCACCGCCTGCAAAATGTTCAAGCGGGGGATATTGTCACTATCACCACCAATTACGGCGTGTATGAATATCAGATCACCGAAACCCGCATTGCGGCGGCCAACGACAAATCAGCCTATGATCTTTCGCAAAAAAAGGAGCAATTGATTCTCTATACCTGCTATCCATTCGACACGCTCGGTTTGACCTCCAAGCGATTCTTTGTTTATGCCGATAAAGTTTCCGGTCCGGTAATCGTGTCCGGTTCTGCAGGTTAGGAGGCGGATAAACCATGAAAAAACGGAAAATCCGCGCTGCAATCAGTTCGGTATTGTCGTTTCTGATTGCTATCTGCTCCGCCATGCTGGTAATTTTGCTCAGCCTGGCCGCTACCGTCTTTCACGGCAACTTTGTTCTCCGAGAGATGGATTCGGAATTCTGCACCGCCATGGCGGACACCATCACCGAAAGCATGAAGGATGTCGCGGCGTCCAGCGCGCTGGATGCTTCGGTATTCGACGGGTTGGTTACCGCCTCCGCGGTTTCCCGGGACATGTCGCTAAAAGCCCGGGAAACGATGGCGGGAGTGTCCTCCTCCTTTGATCCAAGCCCCCTGCGCGAATCCTTGATGGAGCGTTTCCATCAATACGCGAAGGATAACGGGTATGAGGTGGGGGAAGAAGAGGAAGACAACCTCTCCAACCTCGCCGACCTATGCGTCCAGGAATATGAACGGCTCACCACCGTTCCCTTCCTGCAGACCTTTGCGCCGATCCGTCAGTTGTTCGACCGAGTCTTTCCAATCGCGCTGATCGGTCTATCCGTGCTGCTGATTCTAATGCTGCTGCTGCTTTTCCACATTCACCCCTTTAAGCATCAGGCCGTTCGGTATGTGATCTATGCGCTGTCCGCTTCTTCGCTGATGATTCTGCCTGTTCCCCTAGTGATCTTTTTCCAGGGAGCTTATACAAGGCTGAACATTACGCCCGTCCAGATGCAGACGCTGTTCGCTAATCTGGCCCGTTCCGCTCTGCTGGGATTAATCATCGGCGGATTGCTCGTCGTGCTGATCACCGCGCTTCTCTTCCCTCTGGTCAAGGTAATGAAAAATAACCTGAAAAAGCAGTATCCGGGATAACCGGAATGGCAAAAGCCACGCGCTTCTGTTTATACAGAGCGCGTGGCTTTTGCTTGCTTTCTAGACAAACAAAAATGGGACGCGCAGACAGCTCCGCACGTCCCATTTTTTAACAGCTTGTCAATCAATCGCTCACATAAGGCAGAAGGGCAATGTGACGGGCGCGTTTGATCGCGACGGTCAGTTCCCTCTGGTGATGGGCGCAGGTACCGGTCACGCGGCGGGGCAGAATCTTCGCCCGCTCAGACATGAAACGGCGCAGACGCGCAACATCCTTGTAATCGATGGTATCGATCTTATCGACGCAGAAGCTGCACACCTTCCGGCGGCCCTTACGGCCGCGGTTGGGGCGCTCCGACCTCTCAGGTCTGTCAGCCATGGATTTTGGCCTCCTTTACAACAAAATGAAGGGGTCCGCTCGTCCTGCGATCAGAACGGCAGCTCGTCGTCCCCTACGATCTCCTCAAAATCGCCGGAAGAGGCGGTGGAGAAAGCGGGCGCGGACTCGCTGAACTGCGGAACCTGCGAATCATAGCGATTCCCGGCGGGGGCGCCGCCGCTGTCGCGCTTGGATTCGCCGAAGAAAACGTTGTCGGCAACCACTTCAAACGCCGTGCGCTTGTTGCCGTCCTTGTCCGTGTAGGAGCGGGTCTGGATGCTTCCCTGAACGGCAATCATCGAGCCTTTGTGGAAATACCGGGCCACGAATTCCGCGGTATTCCGCCAGGCGACGATGTCGATCCAGTCGGTCTGCTTTTCCTGGCCCTTGGATTGGAACGTGCGGTCCACCGCAATACGGAAGCTGGTGACCGGGATTTGGTTCTGCGTGTGCCGGAGCTCCGGGTCCGCCGCCAGGCGGCCCATCAGGCATACTACATTCAGCATCCTTCGTTCCCTCCTTACTTCTTGTCGCTGCGGATGATCAGCGAACGGAGCACGCCGTCGGTGATCTTGCTGATACGGTCAAGCTCGGCCGGGAATTCCGGGCCGCTGACGAACTTATACAGCACATAGAAGCCATCCGCTTCATCGTTGATCAGGTAAGCGAGCCTGCGCTTTCCCCATTCGTCCACCTCGCCGATTTCCGCGTTCTGCTCGATCAGGGTTTTAAACTTCTCGACCATCGCGGCGATACCGTCCTCTCCCAGCGTCATGGAGAAAATAAAGACGGCCTCGTAAGAACCTTTGACTGTGGGCATACTATTGCACCTCCTCATGGCCTAATGGCCCCAAGCGAATGGCTGGGGCAAGGATGAATTTTCACGCAAAAATGCGTCGTGCCGTTTCGGCACCAAAATAGTATAGCAGGAAGGACGGGCTCCGTCAAGTCCCGTCGGGTCTTTTCTTTGCTTTTTTCGCCGTTTTTTCCTTTACAAGCCATGGAAAATCCCCTATAATAATACCGTTATTGCGTATTCAGGGACGGGCTTTTGAGCCCGATTTTACGGAAAAGGATGAAATCCCATGCTGGAATTTGACGAACTGCGGCTGCGGCTGGAAGGGCTGAAGCCGGATATCGACGATCTGGAAGGCGCGCTCGGGCTGACTGCCGGACGGAGGGAACTTGCCGAGCTGGAAGAAAAGGCCGCGACTCCGAATTTCTGGGACGATATGGAGAACGCGCAGACCATCCTCCAGCGTTCCGCCGTGCTGAAGGGGAAGATCGAAGGCTACGCCGCGCTGGTGGAGATGTATCACGATACCCTAACCCTGATCGAGCTGGCGAACGAGGAAGGGGACCTCTCCCTGCTGGAGGAATGCGCCGAAGGCGTGGAAAAGGTACAGTCCTCTATGGAGGAGCAGCGTCTCTCCACCCTGCTTTCGGGCGAATACGACGCCAAAAACGCGATTTTAACCTTCCACGCGGGGGCGGGCGGCACCGAGGCGCAGGACTGGGCGGAGATGCTTTACCGCATGTACACCCATTGGGCGGAACAGCACAACTTCAAGTACAAAATCCTCGACTATCTCGACGGAGACGAGGCCGGCATCAAAAGCGCCTCTATCCTGGTGGAGGGACTCAACGCTTACGGCTATCTCAAGGGAGAATCCGGCGTACATCGTCTGGTGCGGGTCTCCCCCTTTGATGCCTCCGGCCGTCGGCACACCTCCTTCGCCGCGCTGGAGGTCATTCCCGAAATCGACGATGAAATCGAGGTGGAGATTCGTCCGGAGGACCTGAAGGTCGATACCTATCGCTCGGGCGGCGCAGGCGGCCAGCACGTTAATAAAACCGAATCCGCCATCCGGATCACGCATATCCCCACCGGCATCGTCGTCGCCTGCCAGAACGAGCGCAGCCAGTTCCAGAACCGGGATGTGGCTATGAAAATGCTGAAATCCAAGCTGGTGGAAATCAAGGAACGAGAGCATTACGATAAAATCGAAGACATCAAAGGCGGACAGGCGCAGATCGCCTGGGGCAGTCAAATCCGCTCCTACGTCTTCATGCCCTATACCATGGTAAAGGATCACCGCACCGGCTTCGAGACCGGCAATATCTCCGCTGTGATGGACGGCGACCTCGACGGCTTTATCAACGCCTATCTGAAGGCCGCCGCCAACGGTACGTTGAGTTATAAGGAATAAGAGACCCGGCGGTATACCAATGGCAGCCGCGGACGCGTCACAAATGCTGTGATAGGCACATAAACACATAACCGCAGAAAATCCCCGGGAACATGGTTCCCGGGGATTTTTGTCATCAAGCTGTTTTCATCACTGGATATATGGCAGCGGATTCACCGACTGGCCGTTCACCCGGATTTCGAAATGCAGGTGCGCGCCGTAGCTGTTGCCAGAGTTTCCGGCACGGGCAATCAACTGGCCCTGGCTGACCTTCTGGCCAACGCGGACGTTAATGCTGCTGCAGTGGGCGTAAACGGTGCGATATCCGCCGCCGTGGTCGATGATAACGTACAGGCCGTAGCCGCCGCCCCATCCGCTGGGATTGACCTCTACCACCGTTCCGCCGTCTGCGGCCAATATCTCCTTGCCGTACACGCCGTTACCCGAAATATCCACGCCGGCATGGTAACGGCCGTTTCGGTACCCATAGCCGGAAGAAACCATTTTGCAGCTCGGCAGCGGCCAGATGAATTTGCCGGTCACAACGCCGTCGCCCTCCGCGCTGACATTCGGATTGACCTTCTTCGCGCCGACCACGACCACCTTTTCTACCGGTTCCTTCGTCACTTCGGAGGAAAGAATCGTACGGGACTGCTCCAGCCCATCCAGATAGGTGACCTCCGCCGTCACGGAGCGCTCGCCCTCCACGCCCTGCGTACGGACGTTCTGATAGCCGATATAGTAGTTCGAGTCCTCCACCTTTTTGGTGGTGTAATCAATGGTTTCGGTATACTGGATCGTGCGAACCACCTGCACCCGCAGATAAGGCTGCGCCTTCTGGATCAGCACCTCCACATCCGGAAAGATGTTCTTATCAAAACCGGGGTTCAGCGCCCGGAGCTGATCCAGCGTCATATCCGTTTTAGCCGCAATGGAAAGCGGCGCGTCGCCAGGAATAATGGTGTAATACTTATCGACCACGGTCTGATGGGTCAGATACGCCTTCATTTCCTCGGCGGATTTCACGGTGGAAATCGGGTAAAGCCCTTCGACGATCTCCACATCCTGCAGGAATTCCACCCGTTCCTCCCCGTCGCCGCGGTAAGCGTCGAGAATTGAATCCAGCACGGCGTCCAGTTCGGTACGGGACTGCACAGCCCCTTCGAACGTACCGTCAATATACAGGCCGCACACCTCGGCAATCGAATCGCTGGAGGAACGGAGAATCATATCGCAGACCGCTGCTTCGTCCATAATTTCGGACTGTGACACCACAGCCAGCGTCATTTTCGGTGTGCGCTGCACCGCAAAGGAATTATCGGTGTTAATGACCCGCCCGGTCGCCATCGCCGCCGCCTCGTCGAATACCGATTCGTCGGCGATATAGCCCAGCGTCTGCCCGTCATACTCAAGCGCCAGGGCAAAGGTTTGACGGCTCCAATAATTGACGGTGGACACCAGCAGGAACACGGCCGCGATCGGCGCCGCCAGATTCAGGATGCTGGTCAGCGCGTAACGATGGCGGCGGAGCGCCAGAAACGGCAGCAAAAGGAGCTGTTTCAGCCCACAGACAGGATGGCGGCGAAACGCCTCTTTCACACGGCGGACGGCAAGCGGGAAGCCCTTCACAAAACGGACGGCTTCTCTGCCGATTGCACGAAAATGACGGAGCGCCAGAAAATCCAGCGCTTTATAAAGAAGACGGCCGACGGGAGCCAGCCAGCGAACCAGCCGCTTCCCCGCAAACCGTACCATCCGTACGGTCTGCATCCCCGTCAGGTAGGACACGGAATAACAAAAACGATAGGCGGTTTTTAAGCGCGGCCAGACAATGGTCTTCACGCCATCGCGAAGCTTGCGGATCAACCGCGCGGCACGCTGTGCGATTTCATTCCCGTTGAATGGCAAACGGCTCACTTCCTTCCAATCAGACCTTTCGGCCTCGGGCCTGTCCTCCGGGAAGCATCCCGGAAAAGCGTCCCGCCGCCGTCAACCCCGGCGCGGCCGTTTGGCCGGAGCCGGCGTCGAAAGTCCGAAAATAGTTACAAACTTGTAACAACCTGTACTCTATTATACTCAAAAGTTACAAGATTGCAACCCTTGCCGAGGAAGTTTATGACTTTCTGTTAAAATACTTTCCTCAATTGTCGATTCCAATGGTGAATTATACCGAAATCAGGCAGGATAAACCAGCATAGGCGCTGTCCAGTTTTCCAATATATGGAGCATGTCCCGTGCATATTCCCGCGCCTTGGGAAGGTCATGCTCGCGATAATTACCGCACTCCTCCGCGGAAACGCCGGGCACCGGCCCGCTGAAATCGGCGATGAAGGTAAGCGCCGCCCTCGTAAGCCGGATCGCGTTCTCCGCTTCCATTCCTCGGACCAGAAAATAGAAGCCGGTGCGGCAGCCCATCGGGCCGAAATAAATCACCGATTCCCCCTGCGCACTGTTCCGGACGTAGGTAGCGAACAGATGCTCAATGGTATGCATCGCCGCCGTTTCCAGATAGGGCGGCGTATTGGGCCGGACGAAGCGGAGGTCATAGGTCGTCACATCCCCGTCCACCCGCGACGTATACATGCCCGGCTGAAGCCGGGTGTGGTCAATTTGAAAGCTCGCAATCCGTTCCATACTTGTCATGCTGTGCAGCGCCCCTTCTTATATACTTAATTTATCGTATATTGTAGAATTCCAAAAGCCTATAAGGCATCCCGCACGCCGTCCTTCAGCTCGTACACGCCGGGCAGGTCGCTGGAAAAACCACGGTCCTGGGTAATCTCCTGCATGGAACGTCCTTCCGGCAGCGCGCCGAGAAACTCGATAATCATATCCGCCGCCTCATTGGCTGCCTGGTCGTACAGGTCAAAGAAGCTGTCGGTGCTCCGGTAATTCTCGTCGAAAGGATTGCTCCATTCCCTATGCTTTTCATTGGCGTAATCCCAATCCCCGGTCTTCAGCGGACGGAGGAGCGAGGTGGCGAAGTGCCCGCCTCTGGTCAGCTGTTCCACCGGACGAAGAAGCAGCTTCTGCCGCAGCATGGAACGGTCGGTCATAAAAAACAGCGCCTGCCGCATATCCCCGGGAGCATGCGCCAGATGCTCCGCCGTCGCATTCATTCCAAAAAGCCGGCTCACCACCGGCTGATACAGGCGACCGACCGACAGGTACAGCCCGTCGTGATCCTTCGGCAGCACGGCCTGCAGCTTGAAATCGCTGATCAGCCGCCCGGATTCCCGTCGAAGAGTGAGGGTGTCCAGCGCGCTTTCGATCCGGAAATGGTATTGATGCGTGTTTTTCCCATATTTCGGGTCGGCCTGCTCCAGTTCCTTCTGCGCCCAAAGGATATATGGATGGGCGGCGCGGTCCAGAGCATAGTGGCAGAAGAACCCTTCCACATAGCCCAGCATCGCGTCATACTGCCGCTTTTCCCGGTTCAGCACCCGGCGAAACTCCTCAAACGTCCGCGCCGGGCTGATCTTATGCAGCTTCTGCCCCGTAGTCACATAGCTTTCCCCCGGCTCCCAGGGCAGGACCCGGTGAAAAAAGAAAATATCCGGTCCCTGCGCGCCAATCAGCGCCGTTTCGCGGTTGGCGACGGGAATTCCCGCCTTTTTCAGCTTGGAAAACACACGGAGCGCAAATTCATAATGAGTGACAAGCGCGGGCATATTGACATTCCTTCCTTTCCTCGGGAAGCTGCAACATTATACCATAGCGCCGCCCGGCCGGATTCTCTGCCAGCCTTGTCCGGCGGCGCAATTGAGAAATGCTGTCGCTTTTCTCCTTGGCGACATTATACCACTATCTTCCGTTTTATCGGTGTCGGAATTGAAAACATTAAGAAAATCTACCGAATTTTTCCGCTTTTTTATATTCCATCCGCATAGAATCCACACGATTTTTCTTCGAGGCGAACGGGTTCGGCGGCGCCGTTTTCCCATCCGCCCCAACGATCCGGGCGGTCATCCCAACCCCGCTCCCGCAAAAGCGAGGCCATATCCTCCGGCAGCGGGGCGGTCAGCGCGACCTCCCGCCCGGAGACCGGATGGCGGAACCGCATCGCCCCGCAGTGGAGGGCGTGCCGGGGAAGGGTGCCGCCATCGGTCCCATACATGGTATCCCCGGCCAGCGGATGCCCCAGCCAGGCCATATGCACGCGAATCTGGTGGGTCCTCCCCGTTTCGATCCGCACCCGGAGGAGGGAAAGATCGTCCGCCGCCGCGAGAGATTCCCAACGGGTAAGGCAGTATTTGCTTCCTTCGCCGGCCCCTACCTCCCGGGTAATGCCGAAGCCCTTCTTCACCCGGATGGGCTGCTCGATCACTCCCTCGCCCTCCAATCGTCCGAGGACAAGCGCGCGGTATTCCTTTTCCACTCTTCCGCCCTTTCCTGATCCGCCCAGCAGATGGGCGGCATGAGGATTTTTCGCAGCCAGAAGCAGCCCGCTCGTATTCCTGTCCAGCCGGTTGATAGGACGAAAGGCGAAGGCGTTCCCTTCCCGCTCGAAGTGTGCGATCACCGCCGCAGCCAAAGTAGGCTCCGTATGCCCGGCGGAGGGATGGACGGCAAGGTAGGGCGGCTTGTCCACCGCCAGCACGCTCTCGTCCTCATACACCACCGCCAGGGGCATATCTGCCCCCTCCACCCGGACGGCGTCCGCCGGAAGCCGCAGGCGAACCGTTTGCCCCGCCCGCAGCCGGTCGACCGAACGGATGTGTACGCCGTCCGCCGTGATTCCCTGCTCCACCCGCTTGAGCCGGGCGAGCAGGCGGGCGGATACCCCGCAGGTTCTTCGCAGGAAGGTCTGCACCGTCGTCCCCTCGCAGGATTCCGGCACGGTATAAATAAGCTCCCGCATGTCCTTCCCCGTCATGTTCTCTGTACCCCTCCCTTTCCGGACAAAAACGCCGGGGAGGCTTCCCCGGCGTTTTATCGCTTATGGATCGGATCAGATACGCACCATCCAGCCGAAGGGGTCGGGCAGCAGGCCGTTCTGGATGCCGGTCAGTGTGTCGTACAGCTTCTGCGCCACCCCGCCGATTTTTCCGTCGTTGATAACGATGTGCTCGTCGTCCACCTTCAGTTCGCCGATCGGAGAGATAACCGCCGCCGTGCCGGTGCCGAAGGCTTCCATCAGCTGCCCGTTCTTTGCGGCTTCCTCCACCTCGGACAGCGCCAGGCGGCGTTCGTTCACCGTGTAGCCCCAGGAGCGCAGCAGTTCGATGCAGGACATCCGGGTGATGCCGCCGAGGATGCTGCCCTGCAGCGCAGGGGTGACGATCTCATCCCCGATTTTGAAGAACACGTTCATCGTGCCCACTTCTTCGATATACCTGCGCTCCACGCCGTCCAGCCAAAGCACCTGGGTGTAGCCCTGCCCGGCCGCCACGTCCTGCGCCTTGAGAGAGGCGGCGTAGTTGCCGCCGGTTTTGGCAAAACCCATGCCGCCCTTGACCGCACGGACATACTGCCGTTCCACATAGATTTTCACCGGGTTAATCCCTTCCGGGTAGTACGCGCCCACCGGGGAGAGAATGATGATAAACAGCAGGTGATTGGCCGGATGCACCCCCACATGCGCGTCCACCGCGATGATGAAGGGCCGGATGTACAGCGCCGTGCCTTCTCCGTCGGGAATCCAGTCCTGATCCACCCGCACCAGCTCCTTGACCGCCTCCACCGCGAACTCCTCGTCGATGGGTGGGATGCAAAGGCGGTCGTTGGACAGGTTCATCCGGGCCATGTTCTTTTCCGGCCGGAAAAGCGCCACTCCGCCATCCGGCGTGTGGTAGGCCTTCATCCCCTCAAAAACCTCCTGACCATAATGCAGGCACATGGCGGCCGGGTCCAACGCGATCGGGCCGTAGGGGACGATACGGGGATCATGCCAGCCCTGTCCGGCGTCATAGTTCATAAGGAACATGTGGTCGGTGTAATAATTGCCGAACCCCAGCTTGCTGCTGTCGGTCGGCTTCGCCTTGGGTGATTTGGTCCGTTCCACCGGAATCTGCATTTTCATCTATAACCATTTCCTTTCGGCTGCGCGCCGCCTCGGGAGCTCCGGAGCGGCGTGGATTTTTCCATTCCAGCATCCTCGCTGTTGTGCACGATTAAAATTATAGTCCCGTATAAAGCAAAATGCAAGAAATCCCGGGGATTTTTTTGCCGTCCTGTCCATTTTTAAGTTCTTTGCGCCGTCCTCCCGCATCCCATGCCGGAATGTCCTTTGAAAAAAGACGTCGCCGATAAACGCCGGCAGACTCAGCTTACCGCAAAGAGGAAACGCACGCTGTCTTTTAGAGAATGGCGGACGGTGGATGAGCGGAAAGTCGTCTCCCTCTTTCCGCCTTTCTCGAGATAAATCGCCCTGTGGGGAAACGCCCTACGGGGGATCGCCCTGCGGGGGATCGCCCTGCGGGGGATCGCCCTGCGGGGGATCGCACCGGAGCATGGCGGAACGACGGAGGGCGGCCTTTTTCGCCGGAAAAACGCAGAAAATGCGCCCTGTATCCGACAGAAAGGCCGGGGACGCTCCTTTATAATAAGGATTGCCGCCCTATACGATCGGCTGGGCGGCGTTCGCTTTCGGATGCGGGCGCGGACAGGCTTTTCCGCACAGCTCCACTGAATTCAGTCCGATCGGTTCAATCGGTTCATTGAAAAGGCAGGATGGTGAGGACGTTGAAGCAAAAGGCATATGCGGGCGCAGGCGATGGACAGGCCCGCGGAAACATCCGGGACAAAAGCCCGGGCGGTGCAGGAAGCGGAGCGGCGCTGGACAGCGCGTCCCGTCAGTTGGCGCTGGTGGTCGTATGGCTCCTGCTGGGTCTGGTGACGCCGCGCGCGGGAGCATCGGGAGTGTACGGAGGGATGGCGCCCTTCGGCGTAAGCTTTGCCGCAGCGGTTCCCGGCGCGGGAGCGGTGGCGGCGTACATAGGCGCGGTGGTGGGATATCTTCTGCCGGGCGGGACGGCGGTCCCGATGCGGTATATCGCGGCGCTGGTGGCGGTGGCCGGGATTAAATGGTCGCTGAGCGGCATCCGTTCGGTGTCCCGTCATCCGGTTTTCGCGCCGGTCATTTCCTTTCTCTCGGTGGCGGCGACGGGTATGGCGCTGTCGGCCGTCGGGGGATTGGACGCTTACGATGTTCTTCTGGCGCTGGCGGAGGGACTGCTGGCCGGCGGCTCGGCCTATTTCTTCGCCACCACGGTGAATCTGCTGGAAAACGCCCCCCTGCATGGGGTGATGACCGCGCAGGAACAGGCCAGCGTGGTAACGGCCGGCGCAGTGGTGCTGATGGCGGCCGCCGGCTTCAGCTTCAGCGGGATTTCTCCCGGCCGGATGCTCGCAGTGGTGCTGATTCTCCTGCTCGCCCGCTCCGGCAAAGAGCAGGGGGGAAGCATCGCGGGAATCGTGCTCGGCCTGGCGATGGCGATGAGCTCCGCCGACCACCTGTATCTGGCGGTGGCGTATGCTTTCGGCGGACTGATGGCGGGTATTTTCGCCCGTTTCGGCCGGTTTGCCTCGGCAGGCGCGTTCGTGGTAGCCAACCTGATCGTAACCGTCGGTGTGGGCGAAGGGACGGCCGCGGTGATCGGTATTTACGAAGCGGCGGGCGCGTCCATTATTTTTGTCGCCCTGCCCGCCGCGGTAGATCGGAGGATCAACCGGCTTTTTGTCAGCGCCCGGGACATCCCGTCGGTGGAAGGGCTTCGCCGTTCGGTGGTGCTTCGGCTGGATTACGCCTCCCGTGCAATGAATGAAGTGGCGCAGACGGTGGACGCGGTTTCCCACAAGCTGGCGGGACTGAGCGCGCCGGATCTCGGAACGGTGTACCGCAGCGTGTCGGACGACGTCTGCCGCGTCTGCGGGCTTCGCCTGCACTGCTGGGAGAGCCATTTCAGCGACACCATGGCCGCGCTGAACGACCTGACGCCCGCCCTGCGGGAGAAGGGACGGGTGGAACGCGCCGACGTTCCCGCCTCGCTGGCAAACCATTGCGGAAGGCTCGACGACGTGCTGAACCGGATCAACGCCGGGTATATCGAATACGCAGTACGGGAGGGCGCGTGGCGGCGGCTCGCAGAAATCCGCGCGGTGGTGACTGACCAGTTTGCAGGGATGTCCGAGCTGCTGGACGAGCTGTCGGAGGACTTCTCCCGGGCGGAACGGGTGGATACCGAAGCGGCGGCCCGCGTGATCGCGGTGTGCGAGGAGTTTGGCCTGATCGTGCAGGACGCGGTGTGCCTGCTGGGCCGGGGAGACCGGATGACGGTAGAAATCCTCGCATCCGACGCGGGGGTGCGGCTGAACCAGAAAAAATGGGAGGCCGCCCTCAGCGACGCCTGCGGCCGGGAGTTGGATCATCCGGTGGTAACCCGTTTGGGCGATTCGGTAAAAATTGCCCTGGCGGAAAAGCCGCAGTTCCAGGTGTGTCTTGGAGCCGCCCAGCTCCACTGTACGGGAGAAAGGCTTTGCGGGGACGCCTATGAGACCTTTACCGACGGCGCCGGAAACTGGTATGCGGTGCTCAGCGACGGCATGGGGAGCGGCGGACGGGCCGCGGTGGACGGGGCGATGGCTTCCGGCTTGACCGCCCGGCTGATTCAGGCCGGCTTTGGCCCGGAAAGCGTGCTGCGGATGGTGAATTCCGCTCTGCTGGTCAAATCGGGGGACGAGAGTCTATCCACCCTCGATATCGTGGAACTGGACCTCTTTACCGGCCGGTTTGAGAGCCGGAAGGCTGGCGCGGCTCCTTCCCTGCTATGCAGTATGGGGCGGGTTTCCCGGATTGACCGCTCCTCCCTGCCGATTGGCATTCTGCGGGACGTCACGGCCGAACGGAGCAGCGACGTCCTTGTGGACGGAGACGTACTGCTGTTGTTCAGCGACGGGGCAATGGCCGGCGGGCTGGAATGGATTGAGGAAACGTTGCGCGGCTTCGATACGAAGACGGGCGATATTAAAAAGCTGGCGGAGGAAATCGCCGCCGAAGCCCGGCTGCATCAGGAGGGCCGAGAGGACGATGTGACCGTTCTCGCGATGCAGCTCAGGCAAGTCAAAAAACCGGCGCGGAAATAAAGGAAGGAAACCGATAAACAAAACAGCGCGGCAGGAGGGCCGCGCTGTTCTCATTTTTTTGCTGTTTACTTTGTTGTTCCAGGAAAAACAACATCACCGAAAAGAAGCCTTTTTAGAGGGCGGGCGTCCCCGCTTGACATACTCCATAGGATGTGCTATAGTACCCCCAAGATTATTTGATTATCAAACAATAAGACAGTCAAATTAAAAATGGCCTATCCTGGCCCTGTTTTACAGGAGGTAAGACAATGGCTGTGCGTATTGTGACCGATAGCTCCAGCGACCTTCCCTTTTCCTGTCAGGAGGACTGGGATATCACCATCCTGCCCCTGCGGGTAAATTTCGGGGAAGAGGAATTTGTCGACGGGGAGCTGACCGCCGGACAGTTCTATGAAAAACTGGCCCAAGCGGAGGAACTGCCCAAGACCACGCAGATCGCGCCGGTGGAATTCGAGGACGTGCTGCGCCCGTATGTCGAGGCGGGGGATGAGGTGCTGCTGCTTCCCCTGTCCCGGGAGCTGAGCGGTACCTTTGCTTCCGCCCGGATCGCGCGGGAACAGTTTCCCGATGCGGAGATATACGTAGCGGATACCCTGCAGGTCACCTTTGCGTTGGCGCTGCTGGTGGAGGCCGCTGTCCGTCTGCGGGACGAGGGGCTTTCCGCGCGGGAGATTGCCGCAAGGCTGGAAGAGCTGAGCGGCCGGATACGACTGTACGCCGTGATCGACGATCTGAAATATCTCCGGATGGGCGGACGGCTTTCCGCCGCCGGGGCGGTGATGGGATCTCTGCTCGGTATCAAGCCGATCGTTACCCTGCAGGAGGGGAAGGTCTGCAGTCTCAATAAAGCGCGAGGGATGAATGCCGGCTGTCAGATGCTCCTGGAACGGATGGAAAAGGACGGCTTAGACGAAACCTATCCCGTGTATTTTGGAAATTCTAATGTCCATGAAGCAATGGAGGAGCTGCGGCGGATGGCGGAGACGCGTTTTCCCGTGAAAGATGCGAAGGCGTGCGATATTGGTCCAATCGTCGGTACCCACGCGGGGCCGGGATGCGTCGGTCTCGCCTTTGTGGCAAAGACAGCGGACAGTGCAAAATAAATTGGCCTGTCCGGCAGGTTTGTAGGATTACAATACATATTGGACAGATAAATAAAAAGGATGAAGGATAGAGCC
>ERZ827520.885-NODE-885-length-41647-cov-6.172076_pt1 | contig 41647 bp, 31 predicted proteins | sample MGYA00519581_ERZ827520 | MGnify/ENA primary metagenome ERZ827520 (study PRJEB31778, sample SAMEA3449339) | human gut metagenome | biome: human gut; feature: human-associated habitat; material: faeces | place: United Kingdom | collected 2010/2012 ...
GAGTACCATCTCAGTAACACCTTCCCAACTGTGTACTTTTTTCAGGAAGAGGACAAAGTTCCGAAGAATTTTTTTATTCCTCCCTGGATAATTCAGAATTTCCATGGAGGACTTGATCGATTTCCTCCGACGTCCGATTTTCTCCATAGAAATATTGATAGATTTATACTGTATCATGCTTCAATCTATCCCAAGGGGATTCGTTATTGATTAGAGATATTTTTCTAACTTTGTCTTTGCAACGAACATTGTTTTAACCGACTCATATCAAAACAACCTATGCAGTACTATTTACACGCTTCGCTACGAGGGAGCCTGCTGGCAGGCTTACTTTTCCTGCTCTCTACGAGCTGGCTAGAGGCTACTCCGCTGGAGTCTCTTGCTCCCGACACAATCATTGAGCGGAATGACTATAAGCTTATTATAGAGCCTAGTAAAGGTCAGACTGACGTAATCCTGGTCGACTACAACGAGCGGCACCGTGTGCGTCGCATGGAGACGACCGCTCACTCGATAGATCGTGAGCTTCGTAAGGCTCTTTCGAGTGTAGGTGGTGTACTCGGCATCTACGATGATAATAGCTTTCGCTGGGGTACGATACGCCTCTTTCCGAAGCTATACTTCGGCTCGACGATGATGCTGGGCGATGCTTTTGCCCATGCAGCTACCCCCTGCTTCAACCACTACATGGTGGCTCCGATAGGGTATAGGTACTACATCAAGGGGCGCTACTTCGTCGGCTTTGACTTTGCCTTTGAGGGACGTACTTACAGTCTGCGTGATGGTTATTACTTTACGACCAATAAAGAGTTTAGTGCACTGTCTCAAAGTCACTATGATGATGGGATGGGACTACGCCAGAGCAAGTTGGTGACACGCTACATATCCTTCCCAATCACACTGGGGATGCGCCCGATGATGAATAGTCGTATGCGTCTCGGTGTCGAGGTAATCCCACAGATCAAGTACAAGGAGTATGTGATGCACAAGCAGTATGGCGATCGGCACAAGGAGCGCACCACGACGGAGGCGACACCGCCACTGTCGATGACCTATGGGGTTTTTATAGATTTTAGGCCTATCGGCATCTATGTACACTATACACCTCAGCCACTACTCCTCGTCAGAGATGCTAGGAGTAAGTACAATAATGAGGGCCTCCTCACGGCTGGACTAAGTATCACCTTCTAATCGCATCGCCACTATGTACTCAAGAGTTTATACATTACCCTTATTTGCGTTAGTCACCCTACTCCTTACTACACTAAGCGCCACGGGACAGACGGTGACCTCGTGTGATACGATCCAGCTTGCTGACCGCACGGTCTATGTGATGCGAGGTGAGAAAGATAGTCAGATAGAGGTGGAGCATCGGCTCCCCAAAGGTCAGAAGCAAGAGGTGCCACTCTATATAGATAGGGTATGGACGAGAGGTGGTCGTCAGACGGCTTGGAATCGCTCCCGCATTAGCACCGTTCACAAGCAGGATGGCCAGCCTATCATCTATAAGACCCTGATGGGAGATGTCTCCTATCACTTTGTCTGCTCCTTCGGTTGGAACCTCTTTACAGCTCCAGCATGGAGTGGCAAGCAGCGCTTCTGGGGCTCTACTCGTGGAGAACTTGGAGTCTATGGAATCCTCCAGATCGGGCGTAGTCCGTGGGCTTTCAACGTGGGGACTTCGCTCGTGGGTAGTAGCTTTGCCTTTGACAAGAAGTACGCTATGCAGCGTGACGATGAGGGGCAGACGATCCTAAAGCAGGAGCCTAAGGATGTAGGCTATGCGCAGACGCAGCTAGACCTCCTCTCCATAGAAATGCCGATAGGGCTGTCGCTCTCATGGGGCGAGACGAATGCATGGAGCTCGCTATCGATCGTTCCGAAGTTCGTATGCCTGCAAAAGTCCCGCACACGCTCGCTCGATGAGCGGGTCAATACGCTTGTGGACGATGATCTCAATGTACGTCCCTTCGGACTGGATCTGCGTGGCGAGATAGGGTATGGCTTCTTCGGACTCTTCGGACGGGTTAGTCTGCTCAGCACCATACCGTCAGCGCAGGCTGAGGTGAGCACGAGAGACTACTCGATAGGTATCGTGGGTCGCTTCTAGAGGAGAGCTCGCTAATCCACTATCAGATACGATATTCCCTTTGAATTGTGGGTAGTGCTCAGACGAGTGCTACCCGCTTTTTTGTACCTTTGTGGTGGCTCTGCGCCTTGACACTTCACTAGATGCTCACCTCTCGATCCATACAGTGGTTCACACCGATTCAGATAGCTCCTCTGCCCACCTCTATAGCGGGGCGCTATGGGGATCGTATCCTGACGCTTGGCTCTTGCTTTAGTGAGCATATGGGCGAGCATATGCGGCACCTCGGATATGACGTACTGGTCAATCCTTACGGTACGCTCTACAATCCGATCAGCATCTGCGATACGCTGGAGGATCTACTCCTCGATGAGCAAAACCAGCCCGACTACACTCCTTATATTATAGAGCGCGACGGACTCTACTATAGTCTGCGTCACCACAGCGCTATCTATGGCGAGAGCCAAGAGGCACTACGCGAGGCGACCGCTCAGCTATGGCATACGGCTCATAGCCGACTAGCGGAGGCGGACTGGCTCTGGATCACACTCGGCACGACGCAGGTCTACTACCTTGCGGAGGAAGGGCATGCCGTGGCAAACTGTCAGCAACTACCCGCACGTCTCTTCGACAGACGGGACCTTCCCCTGGATCTTCTGCAGGAGCGTATGCTAGCAACGCTTTCACAGCTCCTTAAGCATCATCCGTTGCAGATAGTTCTGACGGTTAGTCCTGTGCGCTATCTGCAGGACGGCTTGGCGGAGAGCAACTTGTCAAAGAGCAAGCTACGTATCCTCTGCGACACGCTTTGTCGTGAGTTGCCTGCCTGTCATTACTTTCCCGCTTATGAGATCCTACATGATGAGTTGCGGGACTACCGCTTTTACGCTAGTGACTTGACCCACCCCTCTGATGAAGCGGTCGACTACATAGCCGATCACTTCGTCGCATACTGGGCAAGCCAAGAGGCGCGTGATGTGGAGATGCGTCAGGCGGCCCAGCGTCTGCGCAAGCTGGCACTGCATCGTCCTAAGACACCGCACGGAGCCGAGCGACTACAGGCTCAGATCGCTGAGCGTATAGCACACTGCCGTGAGCGCTATGGAGAGAAGCTCTGCATAGCCTCCGTAGTAGAACCATGATGACCCCTATTTACAACACGATAATGTCTACACTGCAAAACATCCTTGAGTATCTTCGTCCTATCCAAACGCATCTCGTCGACGAGCGTCCGATACGACATATCCTGACCGATAGTCGTAAGCTCACTTCGCCGAGCGACAGCCTCTTCTTCGCGATGCGTACCGCTTCGGGCGATGGGCATAAATATATTCCCCAGCTTTACGAGCATGGGGTGCGGGCTTTCTTTATCTGCGAGCCGATCGAGCCCTACGTGGAGCGCTATCCTGATGCCAACATTGTACAGGTGCAGGAGACGCTCCGTGCGCTCCAGCAGATAGCTAGCCACTGGCGTATGCGCTACAACTACCCAGTCATCGGCATCACGGGAAGCAACGGCAAGACGGTCGTCAAGGAGTTTCTCTATCACCTCCTCTCTGGTTGCTATCGCATCGTGCGCTCGCCAAAGAGCTACAACTCGCAGCTCGGCGTGCCCCTCTCGATACTGAATATGGAGGAGGAGCATACGCTCGCTATCTTTGAGGCGGGGATCTCGATGCCGATGGAGATGCTACGTCTCCAGCGCATCATACGGCCGACGCTCGGTATCTTGACCAACATTGGGGCGGCGCATCAAGAGAACTTCGTTTCGCTCAATCAGAAGATTGAGGAGAAGCTGCAACTCTTTGTCGATGCCGACCACTTTGTCTATGATGCCGACAGTGATGAGATACAGCGAGGCATTGACAACTTGGGGCTTTCGGACAAAGCGATCGGCTGGAGCCTCACGCCTAGCAAAGCTTACTACCACGTCTCCTACAGCCACTCAGGGGACGGCACCACAACCATTACTGCTCAGCATGCGGACGAGAGCAGCACGGTGACCATTCCCTTTGCGGATCAAGCTTCTATACAAAACGCTACGCACTGTCTCTGTCTCATTGGCCTCCTGCCACTTACCACGGCTCAGCGCCAGGCGGTGCTAGCTCGCTTTGCGACGCTTGAGGCGATTGAGATGAGACTGGAGGTCAAGGAGGGGCAGGCGGGCAATCGTCTTATCAACGACGCTTACAACAACGATATCAATTCGCTTCGCATTGCGCTTGACTTTCAGAAGCAGCGCACGGCTACTTCGCATCAGCAAGCGGTGATTATTCTCTCCGACATCCTACAGAGTGCCCAGCTACCACGAGACCTATACAAGCAGGTGGGGGAGATGATTGCGCAGTATCCCCACACGCTCTTCATCGGTGTGGGACGGGAGCTGTGCAACTATCAGGACTACTTCCAGAGGAGTGGGGAGGGAAAGACCGCCTTCTACGAGACGACCGACCAACTCCTTGCCGATGACCTCCTCAGCACCATCACTCATGCGGAGATTTTGGTCAAGGGTGCCAGACAGTTCCAGTTCGAGCGTATCGTACAGCACCTAGCTAAGCAGGTGCATGAGACGACTCTAGAGATAGATCTCGAAGCTCTGGTGAACAATCTGAAAAGCTACAAGGCGCTCCTCTCGCCCGAGACACGTATCATCGTCATGGCCAAGGCACAGGGTTACGGTATCGGAGCTTACGAACTGGCCAAGGCGCTGGAGCAGCAAGACCTTGCAGCGCTAGCGGTGGCACTGGCGGACGAAGGCAAGGAGCTTCGCAGCAAAGGGATCCTCCTGCCGATCATCGTGATGAATCCCGAGGTCGAGGCTTTTGAGGTGATGACGCAGAGTCGCCTAGAGCCGGAGATCTACAACGAGCGCATACTTCGTGAGTTTGCCCGTCATGTGGAGCGTCAGGGATTGAGCCACTATCCTGTTCACATCGAGCTAGACACGGGTATGCACCGTACGGGCTTCACGCCAGACAGAGCGACTTTAGAGCATCTCGCTCAGACGCTTCACGAGGTGGAGCCGCTGATACGGGTGCAGAGTATCTTTACGCACTTAGCAGCTGCCGATGAGCCGATGATGAGCGACTTCACGGAGCAGCAGTTTGCTCTCTATGACGAGGGCGCCGACTACCTTACCAGTCAGCTCTCCTATCGTCCTCTGCGCCATGTCCAAAACACGGCCGGCATGGAGCGATACAACCATCATCACTACGACATGGCTCGTCTAGGGGTAGGGCTCTATGGGATCAGTGCTACGGGTAGTCTCACCCTCGAGCCTGTTGCTAAGCTACGCACTACGCTCCTACAGATCAAAACGATCCCCGAAGGGGAGACTATCGGCTACGGAAGACGTGGGCAGGTCGCTCCTGGCGGACAGATTGGTATCATCCCGATTGGCTATGCCGACGGCTATGATAGGCGCTTCAGCTGTGGAGTGGGGAGCGTTATGATCCACGACACGCTCTGTCCGATCGTGGGCAACGTTTGTATGGACACTTGCATGGTTGACCTCACGGCACTCCAGGGAAAGGTTGCCGAAGGCGACGAGGTAATCATCTTCGGCGTGCCAGGCTTGCAGGTGAGTGATCTCGCAGAGCGCATTGGCACCATACCATATGAGGTGATTTCCAAGCTCTCGCCACGCATCAAGCGCACTTACTACAAGAGCTAACGAACACTTTCTTCTTGAAAGGGCTTGACAGGACTTTAAATAATCAGTAACTTAGCGGAATGTTTCAGGAAACCTATCGAGAAGGCTTACCAAGATATCAAAACACAACACTATAAATAAATAATACTATGGCTATTCAGACAAAGATCGTAGAGTGTGTCCCCAACTTTAGCGAGGGACGTGACAAAGCAAAGATTGAGCAGATTGTACAACCCTTTAGAGAGACCAAGGGCGTCAAGCTCCTAGACTACAGCAATGACGAGGATCACAACCGCTGCGTAGTGACTGTCATGGGTGAGCCTGAGGCTGTCCGCAAGTCTGTCATCGCTGCTGTTGAGGTCGCTGTCAAGGTGATCGACATGACCAAGCATGAGGGCCAGCACCCACGTATGGGCGCTGTTGACGTTATCCCCTTTATCCCCATTCGCAACATGGAGATGGAGGAGGCTATCGAGCTCTCTAAGGAGGTCGGCAAGGAGATCGGTGAGCGCATCGGCGTGCCCGTCTTCCTCTATGAGAAGAGCGCTACAGCTCCTCATCGTGAGAACCTCGCTAAGATCCGCAAGGGTCAGTTCGAGGGCATGGCCGAGAAGATCCACGAGGACGAGTGGCACCCAGACTTCGGTCCAGCTGACATTCACCCCACAGCAGGCGTTGTAGCTGTCGGTGCACGTATGCCACTCGTCGCTTACAATGTCAACCTCAACACGGCTGACCTGTCTATCGCTGACGCCATCGCTAAGAAGGTACGTCACATCGGCGGCGGTCTGCGCTTTTGCAAGGCTATGGGCGTAGAGCTGACCGACCGTCACATCGTACAGGTCTCTATGAACCTCACCGACTATACCAAGACAGCTGTCTATCGTGCTCACGAGATGGTACGCATGGAGGCTCGTCGCTACGGTGTTGAGATTGTTGGCGCTGAGGTCATCGGCCTCGTACCTATGAAGGCGCTCATCGACTGCGCTGAGTACTACCTCGGCATCGAGAACTTCTGCGAGACCCAGATCCTGGAGCTCCGCATGATGGAGTAGTGCGAATATAGAGATTAGAGGTTAGAAATTAGAGATTAGAAGATAGAGTGGTAGGCAAGGATCATAGAGAGTTGATCGTTTGGCAGAAAGCCATGCAACTGACCATAGATGTCTATAATCTCATACGACAACTGCCACTGGAAGAGAAGTACGCACTCTCAGATCAAATGAGACGGTCGGCACTCTCTATCCCCTCTAATATTGCAGAAGGGAATGCAAGGGAGAGCAATAGAGACACGAATCACTTCCTATATATAGCGCAAGGCTCTCGAGCAGAGCTAGAGACACAGCTAGAGCTTTGTCTGCGCATAGGGTACCTCTCAGAGTCTCAGATAAAAGAGCCTCTGGACCTTTCCAACGAAGTAGGACGTATGCTCGCAGGTCTCATTAAATCTCTAAAGTCTAACCTCTAACTTCTAACCTCTAACTTCTAAAATCTAATGTCCAATCTCTACCTATACAATATTGGTCAGATCGTGACCCGTCCAGGATCCACCGCACAGCATGGTGCTGAGGCGATGCGTCAGATCGGAGTCATCGAGGGACCAGCCGCTATCATCGTACGACAAGGCAAGATAGCCTTCGTCGGGACCATGCAAGAAGCCGAGCATGTAGACCACACCGACTGCGTCGCTTATGACGCTCAGGGCGGGTGCGTCCTGCCAGGCTTCGTTGATAGTCACACCCACCTCATTTTCGGCGGTTACCGTGAGGACGAGTTCCAGTGGCGACTAGCGGGCGATAGCTACATGAGCATCATGGAGCGTGGCGGGGGTATAGCCAACACTATGAAGGCGACCCGTAGCGCAACGGCTGAGGAGCTCACCCAGCGCGCCTCTGCACATCTAGACGCCATGCTATCCATGGGCGTCACCACCGTCGAGGCTAAGAGTGGCTACGGTATGGAGCTCGATACGGAGATCAAGCAGCTAGAGGTCATTCGGACGCTACAGAAGCAGCACCCGATAGACCTTTACCCCACCTTCATGGGAGCGCACGACACACCGCCCGAGTACAAAGGTCGTTCCACCGACTTCATCCACTACCTCTGTGACACAGTCATGCCAGTAGTCGTAGAGCGAGGCTTAGCAGAGTGTTGCGACATCTTCACGGAGCAAGGAGTATTTGACCATGAGCAGACACGCATCCTCTTGACTCGTGCTAAGGAGCTAGGGCTCAAGGTCAAGATGCACGCCGACGAGATCGTCTCCTTCGGTGGCGCCGAGCTAGCAGCCGAGCTAGGATGTCTCTCTGCAGACCACTTACTACAGATCTCTGACAAAGGTATCCAAGCCTTGGCTCAGAGCGACACTGTGGCTACCTGCCTTCCCTGTACAGCCTTTAGCCTTGGCGAAAAGTATGCGCCAGCACGTCGCATGATCGATGCTGGTTGCGCTGTAGCCGTTGCTTCCGACCTCAATCCTGGCAGCTGCTTCAGCTCCTCCATCCCGCTCATGTTCGCTCTAGCGACCATCTATATGGGCATGACCGTCGAGGAGGCCGTCACAGCACTCACGCTCAATGGTGCAGCCGCCATCGGCCGTGCAGACCAGATAGGAAGCATCGAGGTAGGCAAGGCGGGAGACCTAGCGCTCCTACGCTTCCCCTCGTACAAGTTCCTCTCCTATCACTTTGGGGTCAACCTGGTACGAGCCACCATCAAGGCGGGTACCGTCTACGAAAACAAACTCGTGACCCCCACACCCAGCGTCTAGCCAGGCTAGTCGCTACCCATCTAATTAACTAACAAACAATCTCAATCATCCTATGAATAATAGTCTAACAGATTTGACTGTCAAGGGGCTTCTTGACGTCACCGCAGGCAAGGACCCAGTACCTGGAGGTGGTAGCATCTCAGCACTCAGTGGTTCCATCGCTGCAGCTCTCACCGAGATGGTCGCTGGCCTCACCATTGGCAAGAAGAAGTATGCCGAGGTCGAGGAGCAGATGAAGGAACTCGTCGAGCGTGTCCAGAAGATCCGTCAGCAGTTGATCCTCGATGTAGATCGTGACAGCGAAGCTTACAACGTTGTCTTTGCCGCTTTCCAAATGCCAAAAGAGACTGACGAAGAGAAGGCTGCACGCTCTGCGCAAATCCAAGAGGCCACCAAGATCGCTGCCAACGTACCCATGGAGGTCGCTCGTCGTGTCTACAGTCTGCTGAGCGACATCGAGGAGGTTGTCTCCAATGGTAACCAAAACGCTGTCACCGATGGCTGCGTCGCTATGATGTCCGCACGCAATGCGATCATCGGCGCACTCTTTAACGTCCGCATCAACCTAACCTCCATCAAGGACGAGCAGTTCGTCGCAGACATGACCGCCGAGGCTGACCGTCTCGAGCGTGAGGTGATCGAGCGTGAGGCTAAGGTCATAGAGTATACTAAGGAAGCTTGCAAATAAAGAAACATGTCAGCACGCAAATCATTCGCCATCGGTAGCGAGCAGCTCACCATCGAGCTATGCCGAGAGTATCTAGAGAACCACTTCGAGCTAACCCTCTCACCAGAGGCTGTAAAGCGTATTGAGCACTGTCGCAACTACCTAGACCGCAAGGTCGAGGAGGTCGACAAGCCCATCTACGGTGTCACCACAGGCTTCGGTTCACTTTGCAACCGCACCATCTCACCTGATCAGCTCACCAAGCTTCAGGAAAACATCGTCAAGAGCCACGCCTGTAGCTGTGGTGACGAGGTTGCAGCCCCCATCATTCGCCTCATGCTCCTTCTGAAGGCTCATGCCCTCCAGATCGGCAATAGTGGTGTACAGGTAGAGACCGTACAGCGCATCGTTGACATGCTCAATGCCGATGTCCTACCCGTCGTCTATGACCGCGGTTCGCTAGGTGCATCAGGTGACTTAGCTCCTTTGGCCAACCTCTTCCTCCCGCTCATCGGTTACGGCGAGGTACGCTACAAGGGCGAGAAGCTCCCCTCCTGCGAGGTCCTCGGCAAGTTTGGCTGGGAGCCCATCAAGCTCAAGAGCAAAGAGGGTCTAGCCCTCCTCAACGGCACCCAGTTCATGAGCTCGCACGGTGTCTATGCCCTCATACAGGCAGAGCGCCTCAAGCTAGCCGCCGACTGGTGCGCAGCACTCTCACTAGAGGCCTTCGCTGGACTAGATGCTCCCTACGATGATCGTCTGCATCAGATACGTCCACACCAGGGGCAAATACAAGTCGCCGCCCACATGCGTGAGCTACTCAAGGGCAGCGAGATGATTGCAAAGCCCAAGCCACAGGTACAGGATCCATACAGCTTCCGCTGTGTGCCACAGGTACACGGAGCTTCCCGTGACGCCATCGCTTACGTGCGCAGTGTCGTCGAGACTGAGATCAACTCCGTCACAGACAATCCCACCGTCTTCCCCGATGACGACATGGTCGTCTCAGGCGGTAACTTCCACGGCCAGCCACTAGCCATCGTCTACGACTTCCTCGCTATAGCACTCGCTGAGCTAGGCAATATCTCAGAGCGTCGTGTCGCTCAGCTCATCCTCGGGCTACGCGACCTGCCTGAGTTCCTCGTTGCCAACCCCGGACTCAACAGTGGCTTCATGATCCCACAGTATGCCGCAGCCGCTATGGTCAGCCAAAACAAGATGTACTGCCACTCAGCAGCTAGCGATAGCATCGTCTCCAGCAATGGTCAGGAGGATCACGTCTCCATGGGAGCCAACGCAGCGACCAAGCTTATGCCACTCATCGCCAACCTCTATCGTCTCTTCGGCATCGAGCTACTCAATGCCGCTCAGGCCATCGAGTTCCGTCGTCCTATGAAGACCTCGGAGCGCCTTGAGGGCTTCCTCGCAAGCTTCCGCAAGGTCTGTCCTCGCGTCGAGGATGACGTCGTCATGTACGAGCAGATGAACAAGGCTGAGGAGCTCATCAAGACCTTCCCCTTTGAGTAATCACTCGTTATAAGGTAGTGTAGGGGCATCGCCCCTCATACCACACCCCAAGCGTGAGCGTGTTGACTAAGTACAGTCAGCACGCTCATTTTGTTTGCCATAGCCTGCAGTTACCTATGCCCTCCCCGCAAACCAACTCCCCACAGCTCGAGGAAAATCCGAATCGCCCACGGAGGAAAACGAAACCCTCCACGGAGGCATCAAAAAATTCTTCGGAACTTTGATTTCATTCTTCCGAAGTTTCATTTCATTCTTCCGAACTTTTATTTCGCCTCTCCGTGGGGAATTTTCGTTTCCTCCCTGACCTTTCCCGATTTCCTCGTGAGGAAGGAGACGAATAGCAAAATGTAGGAACGCACGTTGTGGCATTGCCACACGTTTCGCTTCTAACCTCTAATTTCTCCCTCTTGCACTACTCGAGATAAAGTTTTATCTTTGTGTAGAACGTTGTCTGTTATAGGGTACGCTCCTCGAAAGAAAAGTAACAAACAGTAATTGCCTAGATGGCTCTGACTGCGTATAGAACTACTAGGACTTAGAGAGACTTATATAAGCGGTGCTTTTTTTCTATATATAGGAGTAAGACTTACCGACTAATCAACAACGAATACTCATCTTTAAGACAGAATCAAAATGAAAACAACCGATTCAGAGATTAGAGACGTCATGACGCTCCTAGCGCAGACCATCACAGCGAATAAAGGAAAGATCGATACGAAAGGTCTCCCGTACAATAATCAGCGGGCGATCATATCGAGGCTATTTCGCGGAGAAGAAGGTTATGGTCAAGGTCAAGGTCGACTTCAGGGGTCAGGTTATGTTCATAGTCATGGTCATGGTCATGGTCATGGTCAGGAACATATACTCCTGCGTCTTGTAGTCCTCAACTCTTACTACTCTACGAATGCCGCCTATAGTTACTTCTCGCTGGAGCAGCTGGCGGAGAGGATTATTCATGAGACCACGCAGTTCGCTGGTAAGAGTGGAAAGTTGCCCAATGACTACTTCTATGACATCGTTTTGCAAAACCTAGGTAAGCCAACGACCATAGGTAAGAATATCTTTGAGGCATCGTATGGGATCAAGAAGAATGGGACGCCAGGAGCCACTCTCAAGTCCCTCATTAGCAAGTATGCCTACTACTGCATGATGATGGATACGAAGAGATACCCGCTCGGCTTCCCCATCTATGACAGACTAGCTAGGGAGTCATATCGTAAGGTGATGAAAGCTCTGGGTCTAAAGCCCCAGACTGCTCAAACGCTACAATCAGGAAGCATCGGAGAGTACATCTCAGCGCTCAATGAGCTGAAAGAGGAGATCTTTGGCAAGGGATCTACAGCTCTGTTTTGTGGTCTACAACAGTTTGACATACTAGATGCTTACCTATGGTGGATGGGCAAACTGGAGGGTGGCAACTTCTCACTCCTGCTGACCGAGGGTGAGTATAAGATGCTCATTGCCTACAAGCCAGCACCTCAAGGAACGGATATCAATAAGCATATTGCGAAGCAGCTGAGACAATCAGGTGCTGCGCCCTTTGCAAGCATTGCAGATCCTCAGCGCAAAAAGTTCCTAACTGCCATGATCGATCACTGGCGTAAGCTATAGGATCGGTCTAGAGAGAGGATGCCCATACCCATTAAAGGGGGGCAGTGTCAAAGTTGAACGGGGCAGTTACCCATTCCGCTTTGTCGACAAAGGATCATCCGCTCTCCGAACTTACATCGACTTATTATAACGAATAAACTCTTACAATCATGACAGCAATCAAGGTCAAGACATTCATTATCAAGTCAAGAGGGTATGGTGTCGATCACCTGGACAAATGGATCAACAACTTCATCGCCGAGAATAATATAGAGGTCATTGATATCAAGTACTCTACAGCACTCTTTGGAGATGGAGGCAACATCCTCTCTAGCTTGGTACCCTCAGCGATGCTGATCTACCGGGAGAGGGAGACAAGCGATGCTAAAGAAGAGTAGCCCGCTCTTCTTTACAGTCTGTTGAGACGAGCGAAGACTACAGAGAGACACTCTGTGCATCAGAGCTCACGCTTTGTGGTCTGCTGTGTTGCTTTTGTGGAGGCTGACTAACTAGGGGCTTTGCTCTACGATTGGCATCCCAAGCACCTTTAATTAATAGGTGCTGGGGATTAGCTGATTTGTCCCCAGTGGTGAGCGTTGGGGTGGATGCGCTCGAGGTTGATGCGGTAGAGCTCTGTGTCGGGTTTATCGAGGAGAGGGCTATAGTCGAGGAGGTAGTTGACATCTAGTCGTGTGAGGGCGAGGAGATTGTAGTCTGCCACGGGGTCGGCTATGCTGATGCCCGCTAGGGTGCCGCTCTGTCGTGTACCCTCCATCTGTCCGAAGCCTCGTAGGCGCATATCCTCTTCCGCTATCTTGAATCCATCTTGCGTGGCGACCATCGTATCGATGCGTTGCTTGGCATCTCCCTGCAAGTCGTCGGGCGTGACCAGGAGGCAGTAGCTCTTGTCGCCACCACGTCCCACACGTCCTCGCAGCTGATGTAGCTGAGCTAGTCCGAAGCGCTGCGCATCGTTGATCACCATGACCGTAGCGTTTGGCACGTTGACGCCCACCTCGATGACTGTAGTGGCAAGGAGTATCGGCACCTCTCCCGAGGCAAAGCGCTCCATCTGCTCCGCCTTGTCCTCGGCACTGAGTCGTCCGTGAACGTAGACGACTCGCTCTTCGCCAAAGCGCTCTACATACTCTTTGTAGCCCACTTCTAGATTGGCAAAGTCAGACTCTTCGGTTCCCTCAATCATAGGGAAGACAACGTAGATCTGCTGTCCACGATTGATTGTTTCGTTGATGAGGTTGTAGAGTGTTTCTTTCTTCTTTTCTGCTATCTGGACGGTCGTGATCGGTTTGCGCCCAGGGGGCATCTCGTCTATGACCGAGACCTCGAGGTCGCCATACATGGTCATGGCTAGGGTGCGGGGAATCGGGGTGGCGCTCATGACGAGGATGTGGGGGAGTGTCAGCACGTTCTTGCCCCAGAGCTTGGATCGCTGGGCTACGCCAAAGCGGTGCTGCTCGTCGATGACGGCCATGCCGAGCTTGCGAAAGGCAACTCGCTCCTCTAATATAGCGTGTGTGCCGATCAAGATGGAGAGGCTACCATCGGCTAGTGCCGACAAGGTCTCACGTCGCTCTCTCGTCTTGCTGCTCCCCGTGAGGAGTGCGATGGATACATCGAGTCCCTCGACGAACTCGGAGATGGTTTCGTAGTGTTGCTGCGCTAGGATCTCCGTCGGGGCGAGCATGCAGGCTTGGTAACCGTTGTCTACGGCTAGGAGCATGGCAAAGAGTGCGACGAGAGTTTTACCACTGCCCACGTCACCCTGCAGGAGTCGGTTCATCTGTGCTCCTGAGTTGGTGTCCCGACGGATCTCACGGAGGACCCGCTTTTGCGCTCCCGTGAGGTCGTAGGGGAGTGCGTGGTATAGACTGTTGAAGAGCGGGCCCACCTGATCTAGTCGGTAGCCCTCGTAGCGCATGCGCTGCATGACGGCTAGGCGACGTAGGTAGAGATTGAGGTAAAAGAGTTCGTCGTATTTGAGTCTGAACTTAGCCACCTGCGCCTGCTCAACACTCTGTGGGTGATGAATCCATCTGATAGCAGTCTGGAGTGGCGCCAGATGGCGGTGCGCTATGAGTGGCTCGGAGAGCGTCTCGGGGATGGAGAAGTAGGGGCTCTGGAGAAGCTGGTCGATGTAGCGCCCTAAGAATGCGGAGTCGATGCGGGAGCGCTTGAGTCGCTCGGTGATTCGGTAGATTGGTTGGTACCCTCCGACGGATGGGTTGGGCTTGTCTGCGAGCTTGATCTCAGGGTGTGTGATCTGCAGCTGGTTATTGAAGAGCTGTAGCTTGCCGTAGACGATATATTTGCACCCAGGGGTGAGTGAGCGCTGTATGTAGTCTTGCCCTTTGAACCAAACCAATAGCAACTCTCCCGTGTCGTCCATAAGTCGTGCTGAGAGATTGCTCTTGCGTCCCAAAGAGGGTGCGCTAAAGGGTTGTAAGATCCCCTCGACCTGTACCTCCGACATGGAGGGCATCAGCGAACCTATGGGGTAGATGACCCGACGGTCGGCGTAGCGGTAGGGGATGTGGTAGAGCAGGTCCCGATAGGTGTGTAGGTCTAGCTCTTCGGCTATTAGTTGCGCCCGCTTGGTGCCCAGTCCAGGCAGATCTGCTAGGGGTGTGGTCAAGAAGCTCATAGCAGTATGGGCAGAGAGAGGGGGAAGGCTTACCGACTCGAGAGTAGTCGCTGTGTAAGTCGCAGACGCTCCTGACGGGATGTAGTCAGGAGATGCTCGGCCCAGTAGAGTTGGTCAGGAGTAGTGATCTTGATATTCTCTGTGGTGTCAGGCACTAAAGCTAGGTCGCTGTAGAGCTGGTCATAGACAGAGCAGTCGTCGGTGAAGCTCTCCTGATAGGGTTGCTGATAAGCCTCCTTGATGCGCTCCGACCAGAAGACTTGTGGTGTGCGTACCAAACGGTAGCGACTACGATCTACAGCTTGCGAAGGTTGTGCTCCAGCCACTTCGTCGGGGAGGTAGCGTAAGCTCTCCGAGAGCTGTAGGACAGGCACAGCAGCACCTACACGCTGAGCCTCTTCGTAGCATTTGTCCACTACAGCCTTAGAGGCAAAAGGTCGCACCGCATCGTGGATGCCGACGAGTGTGCCGTCGGGTACGGTCCGTAGAGCCTTTCGCACGGTATCAAAGCGTGTCTTGCCAGCTACGGATAGCTGGATGCGGTCTGCCAAGCGCATCCGTTGTATCGCATCTTCGATGACGACCCAGTAGTCGTAGGAGACTCCTAGGATGATGAAGTCAGTATGGGGTAGCATCGCCTCGACTGTGTGCTGAAGAATTGTTTTGCCACCCAGCTTGATGTACTGCTTGGGTAGCTCAGCTCCCATACGAACGCCCGATCCTCCAGAGGGGATGATGAGATACCTCTTCGTGTGATCTGACTCCTTTATTACTTGCTCCATATTTATAACAGGCTGTGAAGAGGAAGGTTACTTCTCTCTGAGGAAGACATTGATGGGGGTTCCGCAGAAGTCCCAGTTCTTGCGGATTTGATTTTCGAGGAAACGCTTGTACGGCTCGCGCACCCACTGAGGTAGGTTGGCATAAAAGGCAAATGTCGGCACAGCTGTGGGGAGCTGCTGGACAAACTTGATCTTTATGTATTTACCCTTGATAGAGGGTGGTGGAGTCTTCTCAATGAGAGGTAGCAAGACTTGGTTAAGCTCGTGGGTTGGTATGCGCGTAGAGCGCATATCGTAGACATGCTGCGCCATCTCGATCACCTTCAGGATGCGCTGCTTGTTGAGTGCTGAGATGAAGATGATAGGGAAGTCAGTAAAGGGTGCGAATCTTGCACGGATTGCTTCCTCCATGGTGCGCTGCACGGGCAGGCTCTTGTCCTCGACGAGGTCCCACTTATTGACGCAGACGACCAGCCCCTTGTTATTGCGCTGGATCACCCGAAAGATGTTGGCGTCCTGAGCCTCTATTCCTCTCGTAGCGTCAATGAGCATGATGCAGACATCGGCATTTTCGATGGCACGGATGGCACGAATCACCGAGTAGTACTCAAGGTCTTCGTTGACCTTGCCTTTCTTGCGGATGCCTGCCGTATCAACTAGGTAGAAGTGCTGATTGTACTTGTCATACTCAGCAAAGATACTGTCTCGCGTGGTGCCTGAGCGGTCGGTGACGATGTTGCGCTCCTCTCCGATGAGGGCATTGAGGAGCGAAGACTTACCCGCATTCGGTCTGCCCACGATGGCAAAGCGAGGAAGCTCAAGGAGAGGCTCATGATTGCCCTCCTTGGGGAGTAGTCCTAAGATGTGATCGAGGAGGTCACCTGTCGAGGAACCGTTAATCGCAGAGATAGGGTGCGGGTCGCCTAGACCTAGGGAGTAGAACTCGGCAGCGTCGTTGTGCTGGGTAAAGTTGTCCGCCTTGTTTGCCACCAAGATGACAGGCTTGCTGGTCTGTCGGAGCATGAGAGCTATCTCGTCGTCTAGGTCCGTCACCCCGTTGAGAATGTCCACGACAAAGAGTATCAAGTCGGCCTCTTCGACCGCTATGCGGACCTGCTTATTGATCTCCTCCTCAAAGACATCATCACTGCGCAAAACCCATCCGCCCGTGTCTACAATCGAAAAGGTACGCTCGCACCAAGTGACGTGGCCGTACTGTCGGTCACGAGTCGTACCCGCCTCGTCTGTGACGATCGCTTGGCGAGAGCGGGTCAGACGGTTGAAGAGGGTACTCTTGCCCACGTTGGGGCGCCCTACGATGGCTACTAGATTACTCATAGCTTGATGTCTCTTATAGACTACTTCTCTTAGTCTGCTTACTTAATATATAGGTGTGTCAAAAGCTACCCATCGTCTAGATGTCATAGCCAAACTGTGTCAATGCTTGATCGCTCTGACGCCAATCCTTATCCACACGAACTAATAGTGTCAGGTGAATATGCTTGTCAAAGAATCGCTCCAGATCCTTTCGTGCCGAAATGCCTAGACGCTTGATGGCGGAGCCTTTGTGCCCAATGATGATCCCCTTCTGAGACTCACGCTCCACGAGGATTACGCAGCGCATATCGATTCGGTCGGGACTCTCGACAAACTCCTCCACGACGACTTCCACAGCGTACGGCACCTCCTGGTGATAGTACTGAAGTGCCTTCTCACGGATGATCTCTGAGACGAAAAAACGTGCCGGCCGATCGGTCAGAGCGTCCTGCTCGAAGTAAGGTGGCGATACGGGAAGTAGCTCCTCGATGCGCTTCTTGAGCGGTGCTAGGTTAAACTGTCTCAGTGCCGACACGGGGATAATCTCCGCCTGTGGGATGACACTGTGCCAGTAGTCCACCAGTTCCTCTAGATGCTTCTGTTCCGTCAGGTCTACCTTGTTGATGACAATGATGATCGGATAGGAGAGTCGCTGTACACGCTCCACAAAGTCGTGATGCTTGTCTCGCTCCTCCATCGTGTCGGTGACGTAGAGTAGCAGGTCGGCATCCTCTAGCGCTTGCTCTGAGTAGGCTCGCATACGCTCCTGTAGCTTGTAGCTAGGCTGTAGCACACCAGGCGTATCGCTGTAGACTACCTGCATGCGATCGCTATTGACGATACCTAGGATACGGTGTCGCGTCGTCTGCGCCTTGCTCGTGATGATTGAGATGCGCTCCCCGACTAGGTAGTTCATCAGCGTCGACTTACCCACGTTTGGGTTGCCGACGATACTTACGAAGCCACTCTTGTAGCCCTCTGGCAAGGGGTTACTTGCGAGGTGCCGTAGCTCCGTCATAGCCCCAAACTAGATAGACAGCTCCCCACGTGTACCCTGCACCGAAGGAGCTTAGGATGAGCTTGTCGCCCTTCTTGAGCTTAGGCTCATACTCCCAGAGACAGATAGGTATCGTGGCGGAGGATATGTTGCCATACTTCTCGATGGTCACCATCACCTTGTCCATCGGCACTTCGGTATACTCCGAGACTGCCTGGATGATACGCATATTAGCTTGGTGAGGTACTACCCAAGCGACATCATCGTTGGTCAGATGATTGCGCTTCATCACCTCACGGCTCACACGAGCCATGTCGAGGACAGCGTTTTTGAAGACATGCTGCCCCTCCTGATAGACAAAGTGCTCACGTCGAGCGACCGTCTCAGCCGTGGCAGGGCTAGCCGAGCCGCCCGACTTCATGATCAGGTGCGAGCGTCCATTGCCGTCCGTCTTGAAGAGGGCATCTTGCACGCCTAGCGAAGTGTCTTCCGTACGCTCTAGCAAGACGCATCCTGAGCCATCGCCAAAGAGCGGACTCGTCTGGCGATCGGTGTAGTCGATTGCTGCGGACATCTTCTCCGTAGCCACTACGATCAGTCGCTTGTACTGCCCAGAGCGGATGAAGTTCGCACCCGTCTCTAGAGCGTAGAGCCAGCTAGGACAGGCCGAGTTGATGTCAAAGGTGAAGGCATGTCGGCACCCAGTCTCAAAGGCTACTATCGAAGCGGTCGAGGGGAAGTGGTAGTCGGCCGTATTCGTCGCTAGTATGATCCCCTCCACGGAGAGCGGGTCTATATCCCATCGCTCCAACATCTGGCGAACGGCTTGGATAGCAAGGTAGGAGGCACCGAGACTCTTGTCCTTGAGTATACGGCGCTCCTTGATGCCTACACGTGTCATAATCCACTCGTCGGTGGTGTCGACCATCTGCTCTAGGTCGGCATTAGTCAGTCGATCCTCTGGTAGGTAAGCTCCTACGGCAGTGATCATCGCATTGTATTGGGTCGAAATCATGTACTAGATACTACTCTGAAATGGTATTCAGTCGCTAAGGTAGTAAAAATCGGACAACCTAACATACACTCGGACCGAAATATGTCCGCAAGGATTGTAATTAAACACTATTTCACAGAGACGGGTGGAGTCAACTTGCCTCTGTTTTTTTGTAATCTCTTGAATTTGCAGACTTTCTCAGGAGGAAATTGGGAATCTCCACGGAGCAAACGAAAAATTCTTCGGAACTTCGAAATCTTTCTTCCGAAGTTTCATTTCATTCTTCCGAACTTTTATTTCCCGGCTCCGTGGAGAATTTTCGTTTGCTCCGTGGAGATTCCCAATTTCCTCGGTAGAAAGCGGTCATTCCATGTAATTTCTAGAGGAAAGGAGTAGAATGCGTCCTCACTGTAAGTGCTGGTCATTTGTCATAAAATAACTAACTTTGGGACGAGCAAGAGACAAGCTCGCAAATACAAACTAGAAGAACAGACCAATATGCCAACCGCCAAAAAGAAGACCACCTCTGCCACGACAGAGCGTAAGGAGACTATTAGTAAGAGACCCTTTAAGATGAAGCCACGAGCCAAGGCCACGAGCCCAGCTACCGTCCTGTCGCATAGTAAGAACTTCGTCCTAGACACCAACGTCATCCTGCACGACTACGAGTGCCTGGATAAGTTTGAGGACAACGACATCTATCTCCCCATCGTCGTCCTAGAGGAGTTAGACAAGTTTAAGAAAGGCTCCGATCAGATCAACTTCAACGCACGTGCTTTCGTTCGCAAGCTTGATGAGCTGGCTGGCGCTGACTTCTTCGAGCATGGCGCTGACCTAGGAGAGGGGAGAGGGCGCCTCTACGTCTATCTAGGCAATAAACCCCACGAGCGTGTGGCGCATGCCTTTGGCGAAAACATCCCTGATCATAAGATCCTGAGCGCTACACTACACATCGCTGAGGCAAACCCCTCCGAGCGCACCATACTCGTGAGCAAGGACATCAACCTACGCATGAAGGCTAAGTCGCTCGGCATACCTGTGGAGGACTATTTCAACGATAAGGTGCCGACTTTTGATCTCTTTGACCAGGCTCAGCCGACCTTCGAGGGGATTGATGCAGAGCTTATCAACCGTCTCTACGACAATGAGCAGGGCATCTCACTCGACGAGCTGGACTTCGGCAGTAAGATACAGCCCAATGAGTGCTTCGTCCTCAAGAGTGATCAGAGCAGTGTGCTGGTGCGCTACAACCCCTTTGAGGCGATGGTGCGACGAGTCGATAAGTATACCCACATGGGCATCACGCCGAGGAATGCGGAGCAGGCCTTCGCCTTTGACGTACTGATGGATCCCAACGTGCTCCTCGTGGCGCTCTCGGGCAAGGCTGGTACGGGCAAGACGCTCCTAGCTCTAGCTGCAGCTCTCGACCAAGCCGACCACTACGGGCAGATTATGCTGGCGCGGCCTATCGTGGCGCTCGCCAATAAGGACCTAGGCGCTCTGCCTGGTACGGAGCAGGAGAAGGTGAGACCCTATATGCAGCCACTCTTTGACAATCTGAATGTGATCAAGTCTCAGATGAAAGGTGGCAAGCAACAGGCTGAGCTGGAGAAGCTACAGCAGGACAACAAACTGATCATCGAGGCGCTCGCCTATCTACGTGGTCGTAGCTTGGCGGATGCTATCGTAATCGTTGATGAGGCGCAAAACCTAACCCCGCACGAGGTCAAGACAATCATTACACGTGCTGGTGAGGGGACGAAGATGATCTTCTGCGGTGACGTGGATCAGATCGACTCGCCTTATCTAGACAGCCAGAGCAATGGTCTCGCTTACATGATCGATAGGATGCGTGGCGAGACGCTCTTCGCTCATGTTAACCTAATCAAGGGCGAGCGTAGCGAGCTGAGTGAGCTGGCTTCGCATCTGCTCTAATTCTATTGTAGATACCCCCAAAACCTCTAATATGAAAGAAACTACATCTCCCTCCACGGCTCGTGATGGAGCCGTCGAGGGGCTCTCCCTACTAGGCAATAAGCGCACAGTCTACGCACAGGACTATGATCCGAGTGTGCTGGAGGCTTTTGAGAATAGGCATCAAGACCGAGACTATCACGTACGCTTCGAGTGCCCGGAGTTTACAGCGCTCTGCCCGATCACGGGGCAGCCTGACTTCGCTACCATATATATAGAGTACGTCCCTGACGTGCGTATGGTCGAGAGCAAGAGCCTCAAGCTCTATCTCTTTAGCTTCCGCTCGCATGGCGCCTTCCACGAGGATTGTGTCAACATCATCATGGACGACTTGATCCGTCTGATGGACCCGAAGTATATCGAGGTGACGGGAGACTTCTCTCCTCGCGGAGGCATTAGCATTGTGCCCTTTTGCAATTACGGTCGCCCTGGTACTCCATACGAGGCGTATGCGCGTGAGCGTATGCTCGCCTTCCACCACTAGATCGACTGCGGTATGAAAGGGGCTAAGCGAAAGTACCTGACCATCATCAATCCGCACTCTGGTACAAGCCGTAAGACGAGTATCCCAGAGCTAGCTTACAACATCCTCTCTGAGAATGGTAGCGAGCTATACTTCGTCTACACCAACGAGCAGGGACACGTGGCGCAGATCATAGACGATGTGGCGACCCAGGGCTTTGATGTGGTGATCGGTGTCGGTGGTGATGGCACGATCAATGAGGTAGCCGATGCGGTACGCCCTACGGATATGACGATGGGCATCATCCCGATGGGCTCAGGCAATGGATTGGCGCGCTCTCTAGACATACCGATGGATCCCGAGGGTGCGCTGGAGGTCATTCGCAAGGGACATGTCAAGCGGATCGACTGCTGTGAGGCAAATGGGGTCCCATTCTTCGTCACCTTTGGCGTAGGCTTTGATGCGCAGGTGACGGCTAGCTACGATCAGAAGAGCTTTCGTGGCCCGCTCTCGTATATCATCTCGACGGTCGATCAGTTTATCAAGCACAAGTCCTCGCTCTATCGCCTCCATCTCAATGGCGAGGTGATCGAGCAAAAAGCCTTTCTCGTGACCTGCGCTAATGCAGATCAGTATGGCAACAACGCTATCATAGCTCCCGAGGCGGAGCTGGACGACGGGCTCTTTGACGTGGTGGTCATCCGCAACATGTCCTTACTGAAGGCTCCGCAGGTGGCGATCAACCTCTTTACCAAGAACATCAACGAGAGCGCCTCCATCGACATCTACCGCACCGACCATCTCGTCATAGAGCGTGAGGAGGCGGGCTATGCGCAGGTGGACGGCGAGCTCCTCGAGCTAGGTCGTCGCATTGAGATCACCATCCAGAAGCAACAGCTCCCCATCCTGGTCCCGCTGCTTAAAAGCTAACTCTCCCAAATGGAGCTCTAGCCCAAGCATTGATCTATAAAACAAGAGCCTGCCCGCTGGTTAGCGAGTAGGCTCTTGCTCTGCTTAGTGCACTGGAACTGTCGCAGACTGGCGACAGACTCCTTGCTTAGTGGTGTATGTAGCGAGTATTTAGGCGTATTTGTTTGCCTGGTTCGGGCTTGTAGTCATCGCCAGGCCAGAAGTCTGAGCCAAGCAGTGTGGAGCCCAGTCCCGTCAGCTTTACTACATGGAGAGAGATGGTGTGCTCTGCATTGTAGTAGTACCAATACTCGTTGCCGAACTGATCCTTGCCTAGACCAGTGTACTGGTAGCCTGCCTTCTCGAGGACTGCCCTGAGCTCCTTGTCAATACCCGTCTTGAATTGCTTGGTAGGGTTGATCGTTAGAGCACCTTTATTATAGACATTCATATTGTCCTTGGTAGCATTACTTGCAGCGCAGTAGTGATAGCCACTGATGGCAGCTGCTTTAAGCTTAGAGAGGCCCTTAATAGAGACCTCTAGGCGAGTAGAGGCATAGTCTATCTTGCCATCATCGCCTTTCATAGGAGCTCTGTAGGTGACATCCTCCCCCTTAGCCATCTCACTGGTGTAGATAGAGCCTGCGGGTGTCCCTGGGGTGGGCACATCAGCGGGGTTAAACTTCTCACCAAAGTTGTAGGTGGGGAAGATGCTGGTGTCCTCTGCAACGTTAGGTGCGGACGGCTTCTTCTTGGCACTGAAGCTAAAGACGATACCCCCCTGTGTCTCTGTAATGAGGACTGTGTAGTAGTTATTTTCGCTACTGAAGGTGTTTCCACCGACGATTGTCTTAGCAGGCTTGCTAAAGCCATTGCGTACAAACCACAGACCTACATCGGGGTTACTCTCGACCATATCAATGGTGAGTGCATGGCTGAGCGCTAGGATGCCAGGCTCGTAGGTAGTACCATTGCTTGTGTAGCCCTGTGGGTAATAACTGACTATGCTGAAGTTACCCTTCTTCTTGTCCTTAGCTACGAAAGTCGCACGCTTAGGATCATTGAGCGACTTCTCCCGTCTGAGCCCTAGAGTAGCTTCATACTGACGGATCTCATCTAGAGAGGTCTCCTCAGCTAGCTTGCTGGCGAAGGGGAAGTCCTGGAGTGTCTTGTCTAGGTCTACCTCGGCGACCGACCCTGGCATCGGCAGGAAGGAAAGCTGCGCATAGCCAGCTACTGCACCTCTTGATACGCCTACGATGAGGTTGCCCTTGCGATACATCGGAGACTTGCTGGAGCTTTCGTCCATAGCCTCAAAGCCGTCATTGATGGTCATTATGTCAAAATCCCGTCTGACATCGCCCTTCTGGTCGTAGACGAGTTGCTCATCAATGAGCACGGTTGAGATCTGTAGCTTACCCTCGCCAGAATTGCCGATGAGGTAGATGCGTAGAGGCTGCTTGCTACTCTTGTCTTGAGTGTTGAAGACGTAGTTCTTGAGGTTATTACCCTTTGCATCGGTGATTACCTTCTCCGTTTGTAGCACGGAGCCGTGAGCTGCCTCCCACTTTTTGAGAGGATGCTCTCCTGCCGTAAAGTCTACGAAGGGTATTGGCAGATGCTTTAGATTGCCCTCAGCATCTAGCTCATAGATAGGCGTGTACTCGCCCTGCTGGATGGGATCCTCCTTGTTGGGGTCTTTCTTGTTGGGATCGCCTCCATCATCGGGACAGTTTTGGTAACAACCGACCAGCCCAAAGCAAGTTGACATGATCAATGCGAGGATCAGAGAGATTTGTTTATTCATAGTTCTAACCTTGTTAGTGTATATATCAGCGCTGGCATAGAGACCAAATAGCGAAGGAAGGTACCCATAGCAGATGACTGTCGTCATTCTTCTGAAGAAATAGACCTCCCTTGCGAACAAAGATACAAAAAGAAAGAGAACTACGCTCGGCTGCTAAAAGGTTCCACCGCTGGAACTGAAAAGTTCCCCTCTTGGAACTCATAAGTGTCAAGAGGATAGTGCGATACGAAGAAGCTTTGACGGCGCCCTTTGGCAGTAAGGGGACGATAAAAAGAGATGTAGCCCGCTGGTAGGAGAGGTTTCCTATTAGCGGGCTACACGTTTAATGTGTTGGGGTTAGCTTTTACTCTAAAGCTCCCGATGTGGCGTAGCGACGGATTAGCTGCGTCACGATGGCGAGGCAGCGCTCCATAGCATCGAGCGAGCAGTACTCGTGGATGGAGTGGAAGTTGCCCCCACTGGTGAAGATGTTGGGGCAGGGGATGCCTCGCTCCGAGAGGACCGCCCCATCGGTGCCGCCACGTATCGGCTGGATGATAGGCTTGACACCGACCGCCTCATAGGCTGCCACCGCATGCTCGATGACCTCTGGGTGCGGAGCGATGTAGTCGTACATGTTGCGGTACTGGTAGGAGACTTCGACCGCTAGCTGTGCGGCGTGTGGCTCTTCGTTGATCTGCTGAGCCACCTCTCGGATGCGTGCTATGCGCTCCTCTAGGAGCTGGCGGTCGTGGTCGCGGATGATGTACTCAGCGGTTGCGGACGAGACATCTCCCGCCATGTGGCATAGGTGCAGGAAGCCCTCTCGTCCCTGGGTTACCTCGGGTCGCTCGTGCGTGTAACCTAGTCTGTAGTCGAGCTTGATGAGCGACTGGAGTGCGTGGCGCATCGTGTGGTAGGCACTGCCTGGGTGGACGTTGTGTCCTGTGGCGGTGATGCGTACGGAGGCTGCGTGAAAGCATTCGTACTCAAACTCGCCCTCAAGTCCTCCGTCGATGGTGTAAGCGTAGGTCGCCTGAAGCTGGCTCTCGTCAAAGGACTCTAGCCCTCGTCCCACTTCTTCGTCTGTCGTGAAGGCTAGTGCGATAGGTCCGTGCGCTAACTCGGGCTTGCTCTGTAGCTCCGTAGCGAGGGTCATCAAGATGGCGACGCCCGCCTTGTCATCAGCTCCGAGGAGTGTCGTTCCATCGCTCGTGATGAGCGTATGCCCCACATAGCGTAGCAGGTCGGGGTAGTCGCTGGGACTGAGTATGCTCCCCTTTAGCTGAATTGGCTTGCCGTCGTAGTTGGGGTGGAGACAGGGCGAGACCTTTTCGCCAGGAGCTTCGGGAGAGGTGTCTACATGAGCGAGGAGCGCGATGCGGGGAATCTTTTCGTAACCAGCCGTGGCGGGGATTTGTGCTATCACATAGCCCGCATCGTAGCAGGTGGCGGGTATCTGTAGCGCCTCTAGCTCCGAGTGAAGCAGACGGAGCAAGTCCCACTGACAGGAGGTCGAGGGCTTCGTCGGACTATTTGGATCGGAGGTGGTGTGCACCTTTGCGTAGCGGAGGAATCGCTCTAGGAGTTGACTCATAGTGTGTGCAGAGGCTTAGCGCTGCTTGAGGATACTATTGATGACGCGGCAGGTGGAGATGAGCTTACCGCTCTGGGTGGAGTAGATATCCACGTTCCAGACGTGGGTGCTGCGCCCCTTGTGAAGTATCGTGGCAACGCCACGCACGGTGTCTCCGACGACTGTCGAGGAGACGTGGTAGCCACTCACCTGCATGCCGACTTGTATCTCGCCTTCGTTGGCTATAGCTACTGAACCTAGCCCCGCGAGGGTCTCGGCAAAGGCTAGCGAGGCGCCTCCGTGCAGGATGCCCATCGGCTGTCTCGTGCGACTGTCCACGGGCATCGTGCCCGTGACATAGCCCTGCGCTATCTCTGTGCAGCGCATGCCGAGCGCTCCCATGAGCGTGTTGGGCATGATAGCGTTGGCATCTTCTGGGTCAAAGGGAACCCCATCGTAGCGCAGCTTGATCTGCTTAGTAATCATGTGGGCTAAGCCCGCAGCGTCGCAAGAGGTGGTGATATAGTCAGCGCAACTCTTGAGTGGCTCGGGAGCATTTGCCATAGCTACGCCTAGTCCAGCGCGCTGTACCATGGCGACATCCTCTAGGGTGGTGCCGACGGCGATGATGTTTTGCTGGTTAAGGTCTAGTCGGTCTAGGATAAAGTCCAGCGCTCCCCGCAGGCTGACGCCAGAAGCCACGATCGAGAGCTCATTCATCGGCTCATCGTAGAGAGTGGCGGTCAAGGTTTGCTCAGCTTTGAGCCGTTCGCTCAGCTTCTCTAGTCGATCCTGTCGGGCTAAGATGAGCGCTCTAAAGATTGGCTCGGAGGGAGCTTGGAAGGATTCATCCGCTTCGGCCAATTCCAAGATTGGCATACCCCAAAGCTTGGCTAGCTGTAGGACACGAGGCTGATGGGTCTTGGTAGCGTAGAGCGCTTTCTCGCCAATGAGTGCTAGCGTGTAGTCGCTATTCACCAGCTCGTAGAGATGAGTGAGCTCGGCAGGACGGAGTGGGCGAGAGGCCAGCTCACGACCCGTGCGACAGTTGTGAACGCGTGCGCCTAGATGGGAGATGATGTAGCCACTATTGCGCGGTAGTTGTAGCTGCTCGGAGAGCTTCAGGAGACTAGTCATAGGCGCTTCGCTGGCGATCGCCACACGTAGAGCGTACTCCTCCTGCACCTCTAGGAGAGCTTCGCGGTCCTCTAGCGCTATCTGCCCATTGCTCCCGAGCAGACAGTCACGGTCTTTGATGGCGAGGAACTTATAGCCACCACTCTTTGCTTGATCTGTCATAGGACTCCTTATTATAATGCGGACCAGTTAAACTGTACCCCGATGCGCCCGCTGTAGGGCTGCTTCATATTGTAAGCACCTAGTCCATAGTACTGACTGTCGAAAGTGGCAAAAAACGTCCACATATCCGTCAAGCGATACTGCGCCGTCACCTCAGCGGTAAACCTTGTGAGCGAAGCCCACGCTGCGCCCTCACGAAGCCCAGTCTTGGGAGCCTGAGCGGGGTGAAGGATCTTGGGCGAGAGACAGGTGTCGTAGTAAACCACCCCACGAAGGTCTAGGCGACGTGTAGGACGGACGGCCAACTTTGCATAGCTCTGGAAGTAAGGCTTGGGGACGCGGACGGAGAAGTTCGCCTGACGGTTGAACTGCGCTCCGAGGCTCAGCTCACAAATCTTTGCGATGACCGTAGAGAGGTCTAGACCAGCGTAGAAGATGTCAAGCTTCGTGTAATCATTGCGCTGCGACTGTAGCCATGAGCAGTAAAGCTCTTCGCCAGCGTAGTAGGGTAGGAGGTTGAAGCCGTAAGTGCGGCCATAGTGATCGTACCCGCCGTACAGCTCGTAGGTGCCAGAGCCGAGCTGGAGCTTGACGCCTGTGCGGGAGCCGAGCTGCTGACGCTCAGGTCTAGGCAATGCGTTGAGCATGACACCTGGTATGCGAGCTAGGTAGTCAAAGGGGAGGACATCTTGTATTCCACCTGAAGCCCGCAGGTACCACTCCCAGCGCCTCTGATCAGAGAGCGACAGACGAACCTCTGGGTAGACCAGCACCTCTTGGTTGGCAAAGTCCACGCCGACACCGCCTGAGAAGTCTAGGTCGGCAAAGTTAACGAACCCACGATAGCGGAACTGCGGGTGTGCCCTTAGGAGGAAGAGCTGTGAGGGCTGACTCGTGCGGATGCGCATATCGGCGCTCAGTCCGAGAGACCAGTCTTCAGAGAGCTGCACAGCGGTAGCTCCATCAGCGTCAATTGTATGTAGATATTCGCTAGCTAGGAGGTCGCCCAGGGCTGGGCTAGGTAGTGAATGGTATAGGAAGGCGTAGCGTGCGCCTAGGTCGAAGGTCCAGTTATGCGCCTGGAGGTTCTCTATGCGACCCGTCAGGCTATACTCGCGTAGCTTGTCTTGCCAACGGGTGTGGTCCAGTAAGGGGAGCGTACCCATCTGCATCCTCTGCTGCGTAGGGGTGTGCGCAAAGATGTGACTACGGATGCCTCCCTGCAGCTTGACGGTGCTCTCCTTCCAGTGATAGCTGTAGCCTAGGACTCCCTCGGTAGCGTGGCGGTACATCTCCGTCTGTCGGGGAACTTCCTCAAGGTAGTGATAGTCTGGATCGGACTGGTCCATAGGTCCATGCACGGAGCGGTTAGGCCCGTTCTTGCTGAGCGTGAAAAGCTCCGAGCGATGCGTCAGATCGAGAGAAAGGACATTGTGCTTGCTCCCAAAGTGCCACTGCCCCGCCAGATCCCCACCGAAAGCCGGTGCAAAGCCTCCGAAGAGCCGAGCCATGATCCCATTGTAAGGCTGAGGCACCTCACGGGCAAAGCTAGACAGCTGAGGCGTCGGCGCTGGCGAGAGGGTAGGTGTGAAGTCTCTCGTGGAGCGAGGTGTGGCTGGGTTGTAGCGCTCTATCTGAGGCTTCGTCAGAGGTATCAGCGTAAAGATAGGATTGGTGTCATCTATCTGTCTCACCTTTTCGCTCACCACGGTGACCTCACGGCTGATCGTGTCACGCTTGGCGGGAGGGGTGGGCTTTTGAGCTAAAGCTGGGAGCAGACTGCTGAGCAGTACTGGGAGAAGTATGTATAGTCGTTTCATCGATGATAGGCTTAATCGTGAGAAATGGAAGGCGAGAGGCGCATTAGCGAGCCGTACTTTGGCGAAGCTGTGCGAGCTTCTCTGTGGCGCGCTGACGTATCGGCGAAGTCTCGTCGGTGTAGTTCTTGAGCAAGCTCTCTAGGTATAGTCTTGCCGTGTCGGGATCCCCCTTGGCGAGGTACCAGTCGGAGAGCGTTATGATCGTCTCAGCAGATAGATCGGGGTCTGGGTAGGCTTCGTTGACCAGCTTGTCCAGTAGCTGCTTCGAGTAGCTTTGCTGCACCTTGTTGGAGACGTAGTACTGAGCTAATAGGAGCGTCCCCTGACTGCCAGCGTAAGTCCCTATGCGAGCGACAAGAGGCTTTAGCAAAGATTCGATCTGGTTGCCACGACCTGTCTTCAAGTAGCTGGTAGCTAGGCGACAAGTCAAGAGGTCTAGTTGCTCTTGGCTCCATCCCTTAGCTTTGTCTAGCTGAGGGGTTACGACCTTGATGACCCACGCATACTGTCCTGCGTGGAGTGCGCTCTCAGTAGCTGAGAGCAGTGTCGTCTGATAGCTCGCAGGGGCTAGCGGTAGTGTGAGTAGCTCTTGCTGCAAAGGCAATGCCTGCGCAAAGGCTCGCTGATGAAGGCGGATCGTAGACATCCTTTGGAGCAAACCAATGTGTAGCTCCTGCGATAGTTGCTTGCGACTGGGGTAGATGCGCTCATAGAGTGCTAGAGCGTCTGACTCCTTGCCAGCACGTTCGTAGAGATCGCCCAAGTAGTAGTGCGCTAAAAGCGAAGAAGCACCTTGTGGCTTCAGAGCTAGGTACTCCTTGAGCAAGCGCTCTGCCTGTGGCTGTCGGGACTGGTAAGCACGCTCGGCCGTCTCGAAGGAGATGCTCATCGCCTCGCTCTCGTTGATGGCATAGCTGCCGCCGATGCTATTGGCGTACTGGACAAACTCAGTGGAGCGTCCCTCCTCGATGTATATACTCTTCAGCGCTTCGTAAGCTTGCTTCGCCTCGCCACTCTGTGGCGCCTCCGCGAGGAGCGCTTTGTAAGTCTCGATAGCTCGGTTCGTTTCGTTCCTATTATAATATAGTAGTGCCAACTGCAAGGCAGCCTTGCGCCCATACTCGCTCTGCGGGTACTCCTGCGTCAGGCGTGTGAAAGTTCCGATAGCCTCCGCATGCTGTCCGTACAGTTCCATAGCTCGTCCCTGATCATACATAGCGCGAGGCTTGTAAAGGCTGTTCGGATGGCGAGCGATCAATTTATCAAGTGCAGCTATCTGCGCCTTGTAATCCTTCTTGAGCCCCTCAATGTCGGACAGCATATAGAGCGCATAGACCTGATTGTCAGGAGCGATCCTGTAAGCCTCCTCGTAGTAGCGTACGGCAGGCGTGTAGTGTCCCTGCATATAGTGCGCATCGCCTAGGCGAGCGTGGACATCCGCCTGCAGCGTATTATCGAGCGTTCCCTCTTGGAGTAAGATAGAGAGCGTCTGCGTGGCAGCTCCGTACTGCTTCTGCTTGATCTGACTGTAGCCCAGTAGGTAGCGAGCTATCTGTAGCTGTGCGCTAGTAGCTGTGCGCTTATTGAGGATAGCAGTGAGGGCTTGTGATGCACGCTTGTAGGCTCCCTGCTGAGAGAGGAGTTGCGCCCCTAGTAGCTCCGCTTCAGTGTGGTGTGTGGAGCGCGTGCCGAGCCCTTGCGCTTGCTGGTTGTAGTGCTGTGCCAGGGCTAGGTCGCCCGCCTGTTGCGCCTGCTGTGTGAGCTGATTGAGCAGATAGCACTGAGCCTCTACAATAACGGGCGAAGGATTCTTGATACGTGCTATCGAGGCTAGACTAGTCAGGTAGTCGGGGCTGCGGTAGTAGCTCTCAATGAGGAAGTGCTCCATCGCCTCACGGTGTGCCGACTGGGCGAATGTATTGAGAAACTCCTCGCAGAGCCTCACCTCCTGACCAAACGACCCGCCCGCCTTACTGCGCATCAGCAATACCTGCTCATAGATAGCAGCTTCACGGATCGTAGGAGCTACAGCTCTATCTGCTGCCACCTGATAGGAGGCCAAAGCTTCGGAGTAAAGCCCCATATCTCTACGAGCACGGGCTAGGTAAAGGTTGGCCACCCCGCTCGTCTCCGCATCGCCACGGGTCGCTAGGAGTAGATGCGGGATCGCTTGCTCCGTGCGCTCCGTCTCCATGTAGGCCGCAGCGAGGATAAGTTGGTCTTCAGGTGTCAGGACATTAGCCTTTTGCTCTGCAAGTGGAGCGAGACGTTCGATAGCTTTGCTCGGCTCCTCCAGACGATACCACGCGTTTGCCTCTAGGATCTGACTCTCCGTGCGCTGCTCCTCCGAGAGGCGTGCCGTAGCAAGTGCCTCGGTGTGCGTGAGCACCGACTGATAGTTTTGCCGATAGAGGGCTATCCGCGCCAGTCCTAGACGAGCGTCATACTGCAGGTCGCCCTGATCCTGTATCGGGAGGAGCGTGCGCTCAGCCTTGTCTAGATTGTTTTGCGCTATGTATAGTTGCGCTAGATAGAGCCTAGCCACATCGCCCCAGTAACCTCCATTGTCAGCAGTCAACTCAAAGAGTCGCTCGACCTGATCTACAGAGCGACCAGACAGTAGGAGCGCATAGGCCATCTTGACCTGCCACTCGCTCCGCGCCTCACGTGTCAAGGTGCGCTCACGCACCTGCTCTAGCGTATGGCGAGCACGATTGTACTCCTTATTATATAGGTAGTGTGTGGCACGAGCTATGCGCGCTATCTGCGCCTGATGGGATACGGGCTCTCTAGTGATATACTCCTCCAGCTCGGCTGCAGCACTCGGACGACCCAGCAGATGCGCCCCATAAGTGGCAAACCACCCATCCGCCTCGTTCAGACGTCGTGTAGAAGAGAGGAGCGTCATGGTGCGTAGGGGCGAGCCAGCAGCGAGAGTCACCTCGATGGCATGCTGCTCGGTGGGTCTGCTAAAGGTCTCTTGCGCCTGTAGTGGATAGGCTAGTGGCAAGCTACCACAGAGCAGTAGCGTATATAGGTATCCTTTGTAGTTCATCGGTAGTAGTCTTATCTTATGGGGGCGAAGTCCTCTGGATACGCCCGATCGATTCTAACGCAAATCTACTGAAATAACTCTTGAGGGCAAAATATAGTCAAGCCTGACACCTGATACAAGATGACTTCATCGATGGCACTATCAAGGAAATCGGACAATTCCTCGGTGGAGATTGTTGATTATCCTGCGAGGAAACGAAAAATTCTTCGGAACTTCGAAATCTTTCTTCCGAAGTTTCATTTCATTCTTCCGAACTTTTATTTCCCGGTTCCGTGGAGAAATTCCGTTTGCTCCCTGGAGATCCACGATTTCCTCGCTAGAAGCTGAGGAGAGCTCATTTTAGATCATGCGTCAACTCTGCGTTTCGCTAGTTGCTTTGATTTTTACGATCCACTTTTTGATTTTTGCTTCTATTTTGCTTGGAGGTTGTATATATTTATCGTACCTTTGCGACAAAGGTTGAACGTTTAGTATTCGTTCCATCCCGAGATGTATGTGGGATACTCAATGCTGTATCTCACAAACTGATAAGAATATAGATCACAACACTAGCAGATATAACAGATTACCACGCATCACTTTTCGGATTCTCATTCTAATTGAAAGAACGCTGACCAAATGTTTGGTAGTCTCAAATATTTTTCGTATATGAGAGAGAGAGAGAGAGAGAGAGAGAGTATCTCTCTATACACCTCGTTTAGAGTGTGATACGCATCTGCCGAGGGTCGCAAAAGACCTCGGTCGAGGCTTCTTATTCGCTCCTTATTTCGCTCTTTACGCCTCCCTTTTATCGTCCATCTTTTCTACTTCATCTCGTCCGTTTGCCATATCAACAGACGAGACACCTTCTAGTAATAAAAATCTTTTCATAGATTCTCTTCGTTCGAGAGGCAACTCTTCGTGGATGTATGTGGGCAACCATCATGCGTCCACTTTTTTTGCTCTCGGACACCATAGTCTATGTAATGTGATCTCTATATATAATAGGAGTATTGCGCTACACCGCTCATCTCCTCTCATCGATAAGTTATCTAGTGAGGTTGTGAGTGGAGCGAATAGTGCGATGCTTATGAGGTGTCAATGTAGATGGCGTGTGTGGTCATCTGAGATCCTCTATAAGCTTGTTTATGATAAGCAGGGCGGATTGCGTCGTAGTTACCGTACGGAGACAGGTAGCTACGACCTTTCCCCCCTGCTTTTGTGTAATATCTGATTTGTATAATACGCTATATATGAAACGAATCTTACTTGTCCTCTCGCTGCTGACCCTTGTGACGCTCTCCGTGAGCGGACAGCAGGTTGGCGTGCAGACAAATGCCCTTTACTGGGCAACCACAACCCCCAATGTGGGCGTCACGCTAGGTGTCGGAGACCACTGGAGCCTCAGCTTACATGCGGGGTGGAATCCTTGGCGGTTCAAATCCTATGATCATCCCGAGAGTGGCGAGCGCGTTCACCCCAAGATGTTTCACTGGACGCTGATGCCCGAGGCTAAGTATTGGTTTTGCCGACGTTTTGAGTATTGGAACCTAGGACTTCATGCCATCGCCACACAGTATAATGTGGGTGGTTTGAGGTTTATCAAGCCCTTAGCCGATTATCGCTATCAGGGGTACGGCGTAGGTGCTGGTTTGAGTGCAGGCTATCAGTGGCCCCTGGGGGATCGCTGGGGTGTAGAGCTCTCCGTAGGCGTGGGCTATCTCTTTATGAAGTATGATAAGTATCAGTGCTGGCAGTGTGGAGAGAGTGAGGGAAGTTACATACGTCACTATGTAGGCCCCACGAAGGCTGCCATAGACTTCATTTATTACATCCGCTAATCAGTATGAAGAGTAACTGCTGTATGAAAAGTAAATCATTGTATCGCCCCCTAAGATACAATATGGGGGGGCGTCAGAGTAGTATAGAGTCACAGTATGACGACTCTTCTAGGGGAGCGCGCCTAATTTCGTTGTTGTGTCGTACCGCCTTGGGTGCTGTCTGCCTATTGATTGTTTGCCTGCTCTCACCTGTAGTGTCGCTAGCACAGAGTACGATGGCGCAGACTGATAGCACCGTAGTAGCACAGACGCACCAACCAGCGGTAGCGCATGATACTATCGCTATCGACACTTTAGCGACTCATAGTACGCAAGCTCTCGATAAGACATCTACAGATAGTCTCATCGTCAAGGAGCAGAGCGTGCGGGTGGTCACAGACAGTGTGACTGTCTCCTCAACTATGCGCAAGCATCGTAAGGCAGTAGCCGATGGACTACGTATCGCTGATATGGAGACCTCCTATAGTGCAGATGGATCGGCACTGATTGTCTCCTTTCTAGCACGTTATGGTGAGCGGGTCGTAGCTTCTCGTGAGGCACTCCTCGTGACACCCGTCTATGTACAGCCAGAGGCTCTAGGCGAGGTTCGTCTGCCTCAGCTACGGATCAATGGTCGTCAGCGAGCTAAAGCGTATCGTCGTGAGGTCTCCTTCTGGAGTCATCAAGAGTATGAGGCGCGTAAACCACTGCTTGTTGCTACCATCGCTACGCCACGCCATGCACTAGACACGATGACCAATAGTGTGCGCTATAGTTATCGTATGCCACTGGCCAACAATAAGTCAGGCGGTAGCCTGCGCCTAGACCTAGAGGTCGAGGATTGCTGTAAGCTCTACCCCGTAGCTAGTAAGGAGTATTCAATAGCACCTCACCAGATGCCAGCGCCCGACACGGTTCGTATCGTTCAGACCGTCTCAGATACCGTCCGTATAGAGGCACCCAAGCCATTAGAGATGGCGCGTCCTGATCTCTACGCCTCTAATGTCTCCTTCATCAGACCTGCCAAGGAGGAAGCCAAGGTGCGTAGCCAAAGCCTCTCCGTACGTATTACCTTTGAGGTGGCCAAGTCGGAGGTCTTGCCAGACTTTGCTAATAACCGTACGGAGTTGACGCGAGTGGATCGTGAGATACGACCTCTCTTGACAGATCATGATAGTACCTATACGGTACGTGAGGCTAGCATCTATGGCTACGCCTCTCCCGAGGGAGGTTACGAGTACAATCGCAATCTCTCCGAGTCACGAGCTTATGGCTTCAGAAACTATCTAGAGCGTATCTACGGTATGTCCCGTATCCCTACCTTTGATGTTCAGGGACGTGGTGAGGACTGGGAGGGACTCCGTAAGCTCATCACCGAGTCGTCAGTGAGAGAGCGCGATGAGATACTTCGTATCATAGATCGTGAGAGTCTCAGCTACGACGCTCGTGACCAGCAGCTCAAGCGCCTCCGTGGAGGACGTACTTATAAGACCCTGCTAGGAGAGATCTATCCACTCCTGCGTCGTATTGATATGACGCTGAAGTATGGTGTACGAGACTTCGAGCAGCGTGAGGTCGCTACGATTATTGACACCCGTCCACAAGACCTCTCCCAGCGAGAGATCTATGATCTAGCGCATATGCGCAATAGCGATGCCGTGGCTCGTACGCAGCGAAGCAACTATGGTCGTGAGTATGACATAGCTGCACGCTACTTCCCCAAGGATCCGATTGCTCAGATCAACGCCTCCTCGGCCGCTCTCATACGTGGGGAGCTGGAGATAGCCCATCTCTACCTCGAGCGTGTAGCACAGGATCCACGTGCGTACAATAACCTAGGTGTCTATCACTGGATGCGTCAAGAGTATGACCAGGCAGCCGACTATTTCCGTCGGGCTCCTCAAGAGAATCAAGAGATGGCACAGCGCAACCTCACGCAGATGCTCCAAGAGCAGCAGCAACGAGAGGCCCTGCAGCAGCAGAATAAAGCAGCGTCTGGGGCTACCAAGTCTACGACGACACGCTAAGAAAGCAGTACATCATGGTATATAGAAGCATACCTTTACGAGCTAAGCTAGTCACCCACTGTAGCGCCTCGCTAAGCGTCTTTTTCGGGCGTGTCATGCGCCTGGCAGTAGGTCGCCACGGGGTGACAGCTATGCTCCTGCTGAGCCTAGTGGGGTTGACCAGCTGTGATATGGACGACCCGCAGGACCTCTGCTGTAAGCGTGTAGATCTGATCTATCGCTACGTCCCCTCACCATCACAAGGCGATCAGTATCAGCAGGAGATACGAGGAGGTATGAGGCACTTCCTCTATAGTGCTGATAGTATCTACCTCCGAGAGGTTTATGCACAGAGAGACAACCCTCAGTACGTTCGTCTCTCCAACCTCATCCCAGGAGCCTATATGATGTTGACCGTAGCCAATAGTTCGCCAGCAGGGACACTGTTGGATCACCTCGAGCCAGGCTCTACGCTACGAGAGGCGCAGCTACGCCTCGCCAAGGCACTGGAGCAGACCGCGGGTCTCTATCAGAACAGTGAGGAGCTCTTTTATAACCTCCGAGCCTTCCGCACCAATGGAGACACGCCGATACGCTATTACTGCGACCTATCCAATGTGCACTGTCATCTGCAGGTACAGGTAGAGTGGGAGGATAAGCCCAAGTATCTGAGCGGAGCTTACGAGCTACGTGCTAGTCGTATAGCAGCGGCTTACGATCTCGGCAGATGGTATGGCAATCCCATCGTGATAGCACGTGGCAATGGTCATACGCCGACCGAGTCTACACTGACCGATGTGGTACATCATTTCCCCACAGAGCGTGGAGAGATGATCACCCATCATCAGGAGCGTCAGCTCTTTGATATGAAGCTCTACTACGACCTCATCTCGCTACGCTATCGTGATGATGCGATCCCGGTGTTGCGACTCTACTATCAGGGCGAGCCCGTCACGACCGAGATAGACCTGAGCAAAGCCTTTAAGGAGTGGCGCTGGTACCCAGACCTAATCCCTGCGCAGATCTTTCGCATCAAGATCTTAATCCATCCCGATGGTAGTGTCACCGTGAGCCCGTGGGTCTCAGCCAACGTGCTAGACTGGGTCGATGGTGGTACGCTCGGAGTGGGGGATTAGAGATTAGCTTTTGGCTTTTGGCCGTTAGCTTTTAGCCAACAGCTAACCGCCAACCGCCAAACAGCAAAACTAGAAACCAAAGTGGGTACACGTGGTATCCACTATCTATTCAACTAATTAACTAATAGTATTATGAACAAAAAGATCAAGGCACTCCTAACCATTGGAGTCCTAGCTCTGGTAGCTCTAACAAGCAGTTGCCAGTCAGACAACAAGGCACCTAAGGGGGATCAGACCGCTGAGACCTATCAGGAGCCTGGTGCGTTTACCATCCGCTTCTCAGTACCTTCGGGTGATCCCGTCAAGTACGACCTGCGTGGCATCCAGGATGAGAGAGAGTACACCATTGACAACGTGACTCTCCTCATTTATGAGGCAAACAAGCTTGCTCTCGATCCTATCGCTATCTCTTCATCTGAGTTGAAGGGAACCAACGATCCTACGAAGAAGGTTTACTCCTCCACAAACAATCAAATCCCTAAGGGGAATGTGACGATCTACGCTATCGCCAATGAGGACAATGCTGCCCTAACAGCTCTCCAGAAGGGTTCTGAACTCAGTCAGCTCCAAGCTATCATCGCTAAGGGTGAGCAGAAGGCCAATGAGTCATCCAGTCTTGTAGTCAATGGAGACGGCAAGGCAGGTAGTAGTGACAAGATTCCTATGGTCGGTGTTAGGGAAGGCGTTAAGCTGTCGGGACAAGATGTGACGATAGATCTAGAGCGTATCGTAGCTCGTATCGACATCAAGAATAACGTCGACAACGGCCAACTTGAAATCACCGAGGTCACTCTTGAGAATGCCAACTCAAAGAGTCTTCTTGTCAACGACAATCTAGCTAATGTTCCCGCAGTAAGCCAGAAGGTGGGTGGTGTCAAGCCATTCCTCTTCACCCCAGGGGCAGAGCGCATGGAGCATAACAAGGTCTTCTATCTTTACGAGGGCAACCAAGCAGGTACGACAGCCAAGGAGGCTACTCGTGTGGTCATCAAGGCTAAATTCAAGGGCGAAAGTAAGGTGTATGACATCCCCTTCTTTGACAGGAAAAGCAATAAGGGTATCAACATCGTCCGCAACACGCTCTATCGTATCTCTCTAGGTACAGATCGTACAGGATACAATCTCACCTTCTCAATTGAGGTTGCTGATTGGAATGGTCATCCCGAGACAGTTGTTACTTGGGATCTCATCTCTGTGGCTTATGATGAAGCAAATAATGCCAGTGGCTTTAGCTACAACAGTGCTCTGCACGAGCTCACCGCTCCTAAGACCGCTGCGTCAGCTTACTTTACGCCAGCTTACGGTCTAGACTATGCTAGCAGTAAGTTCACAGCAACCGTAGGCGCTTCAGCTGCTAGCTGGCTTACGGCATCTGTTGAGAATGATGGTCGCGTCAAGGTTAATGTCCAGGATGCTGGAACGGCCGCTCGTGAGGGATATGTTACCATCACATGCGATGCTAATCCACAGCATAAGTATCTGATCCTAGTAAAGCAAGATAAGCAGTAACTAGAGGTCTACTCATCTCACATATATATAAATCAAACAAACAAAGATAACTATGAACAAGATATATCGCGTAGCTAGTGCCACCCTTGCGATGGTACTCCTACTACTTACTATGGGGAGCTGCTCTAAAGAGAATCAGCTCATCCCAGAGGGTCAGCTACAGGCTGCTGCTGGGCAGCTCGTCTTCGGCTTAGACAACAATGCGTTGCGTAGCACCATTCCCTCCGAGGGGTTTGAGAAGGAGGTCAACCCTGCAAGCGTTTGGTGCGTTTTTCTTACGGACTCAGGAAATCAGACCTTTAAGGCAGCTAAGCAAGCTAAAAGTCTTGGAAACAACAAATACACTGTTGATGCAGGGTTCAATGGTCCTGCTAAGCTATTTGTCATCGGCAACGTCAAGGGAGAACTTGCTACAGAGTTGAATAAACTTACGTCAACCAGTTCACTCAGCGATGTGCAAAACCTCGTTGTCAAGAACACTCTAGGCAATGGCACCACAGATCCAGAGAACTTTGTTATGACATCAAGTATTCTAAGTGTCACGTTACCAAACAAGGGACAGAATCCAGCTGTTGTGTCGGATCCTATCAAGCTCGTGCGTATCGCTGCCCGCTTTGACGTGATCAACGAGGTCCCTGATCTCAAGCTCTCATCAGTCTCGGTAGCAAATCGTATTCTCACCGCTACCTTGTTTGATGTAAATACGACAGGCGAGAAAGCTACTGGAGCTACCGAGTACAGCGTTCCTGGTGGTAAGGAGCTACGCCACACAATCTACAGCTACCAGAACACGAACGTGGGTGGGACAGCAGACGCTACTTCCTTTATCATCAACGGTAACTATGACAATAAGGCTATTAAGCCTATTAAGGTAGAGCTCAAGGAGGCAAATAATACGGGTTTCAGTGTCCAGCGTAACTACTGCTACCAGATCATCATCAAACCAGGTGATGGCAAGAACAACCCGATAGACCCGACAGTGGATCCCTCAGCTTGGAAGATTACCGTCAAGGTGACAGATTGGTCGGGAGCTGTAGATCTTGCTAACTACAGCGATGAGGATTTAGCAAATCTAGGTTCAACAACGGCAGATCCTACGGTCAACACCAATGGTAAGAACCTCCTCGAGGCTATCGCTGAGTACAACATCGACATCACGGGTACTAAGTTTGCTGTCACCCACTCCAACGAAGCTGGTAACACTGGTTACTTCACTTGGCCAGAGGCGATGACACTAGCTATGCCTACAGGCTACCACCTACCTAATCCAAACGAGTGGGCTGCTATTCTCGGCTCTGGTGTTGCTTATAGTGAAGAAGTGTATGTCGATTTCTCTAAGAATGGTCTAAAGAGAGATGTCTCTATAACTGTACAGATTCCTGGTCAGTCAGGGACAATGTCTTGCCTACAGGATGTCAAGCAGGTTAGTGTAGAGGGTGCTACCTATATGATCCGCTATAAGAACAACGACACTTATCGTTCTGCATGGTGCTACTCCTATGTAGACGGTCCTATCACTGGTCAGAAGGTCTTGAAGATCGTTGCTGTTCCTGTCGCAGCAGATGTTACGATAGACCAGATCAATCAGGAGTTCTTTACGAATTCTAAGGTGAGCAAGAATGTCAAGACGATTTACTTGCCTACAACAGGTGGCAACTATCGAAGGAATGGTACGATAGACCCTTATATTGATAGTGTATATAGAAAAAGCTCCGGTCGTGGTTTTGTTGGGTGCTACTGGGCTAAAACGGGTGATGGCAGCAATCCCAAAGGCGGAATATTTACCAACTTCATGCGCTTTGACAGCATGAGTGCGGCCCCTGGCAGGACCAAATATGATGAAGCTGAAAACCGCTATGCAGTGCGCCCCTTCCAGAACTTATAATACCCTCAACCGTAGGCGGAGCGCGAGACGATAAGCGTTGCGCTCCGCCCGCCTCACAGCGTCTCAGTCACGACTCTTTCGTTAATGGGTTTAGCAATAATGTGACGACGTAATGTATGAGACGCTTTTAGTCGTTTTCGAGCGACTGCCTCGCAGTCGCTCGAAAACTTATCTCCTCCGATGGGGAGATACGAACGGGTACCCTGATGTAGGCAGGGACGACTTTTGCGTCCCCTACGTCCCCTACGCCCTCCGAGTCTTAACGTCCCTCCTCCCTCTATACCATCTCAACACATCTATGTCAACGATCCGTGATATCCTGCTCCGAGAGCGGAGCAATAGAGAGCACATCTATCTCTATCGTCGGGGACTGTTTTATCAGGCGTTTAACTACTCGGCCTACTTCCTCCACCACTTGGTCTATCCCTTTGAGGTGACCTCGCACCTTAACCTCAAGACGAAGAAGCGCTACTATATGGTGAGCTTTCCCATAGCGCTGCTCTCTAGCTATCCGAAGACGATCGAATACGATATGACAGATGATCATCTCCTATGCTACACACCATCAGAGTCTGCGATGGCTTCGCTCCCCGAGTCGTACATCCGCTGGTGCCTCCGCTACACCCCTGTACCTGCCACGCTTGCACCGACTGCTCTAGAAGACATGCCTACCGAACAGCCTGCGGATCTGGTCACCCCCGTAGCAACCGCCTCAGCGACAACCTCCACGGATTCTGAAGAACAGATAGACACGGTGGATCCTGCAGACCCTGCAGATCCTGCAACTTCTGTAGCGGACTCAGCTCCGAGCGTAGCTCCTACGCCTTGCCCGCCTCTAGCCACTACTACTACGTCCCTGAGCGATATGGTAGGTCGTAGGAAGCTCTCCGAACTGTTTAGAGAGATAGAGCAAGAGCTAGGGCCGAAAGCCCCAAGCACAACAACAAAGTGCATCTCCTACGACTTGACGCTAGACGAAAAAGCACATCTCTGTGACTGGTTGGTCTCCCGCATCTTGAAGCGTCCCTCGTATCGTCTCTGCCCGCTGGAGGCGCTTGATCAGCTCGATCAGCTCCAAGAAGATCTACGACAGAAGCTCGCCTCCAACTCCTCCCGCTAGACACTTCGACAGTGCGTCCATACATTTTGCCACTCGTACGGCTTTGATACAACGGCCGTTCTCTCACTAGGCACTAGCGGTGCGTTTTTTGCAGTCTTCATCCTAAACATCTACCCGATGTGCAGAATCTAGGACCGTGCTTGCCTAGAGTTGACACATAGTATCGAAAGGGCTCATCAACGGGACTATCAAGGAAATCGGACAATTCTGTCCTCTCCTGAAATAGTACACAGTTGGGGAAGCCAACCCCAACAACAATGAAA
>ERZ827520.888-NODE-888-length-41563-cov-6.311940_pt1 | contig 41563 bp, 29 predicted proteins | sample MGYA00519581_ERZ827520 | MGnify/ENA primary metagenome ERZ827520 (study PRJEB31778, sample SAMEA3449339) | human gut metagenome | biome: human gut; feature: human-associated habitat; material: faeces | place: United Kingdom | collected 2010/2012 ...
TGACCGAAGCCGAATCCCGAAAGCAACACAGCGATTCGCCTTTATGCAACAGTCTTGTCTACGTCCTAGGATCAGTACCAGGTGTAGCGCATCTCGTAGCTGTCAAAAGGCTCCTCGCCCGTACAACCATAAGTACGCAGTAATGCCTGTAGCTTCGCCTGCTCCGCTGGTGAGAGCGGGATGTCGCCACGCTTGATACGGTAGAACTGTGTCTTCGCGTGCTTTGCGATCAGGTAGTCGGTAAATGCCACATAGTTATTGTGGCTCATCTCACCCATTGCCCTGGTTAGTCCTCTAGCATAGCGCTCGGGGCTGTCTGAGCGGTACAGTTCGCAAGCCTTCCCCTCCTGATATTGGGGGTGGTGGCTATTGATCAGTGTGAAGGTACGCTCTCCACGTAGCACCTGAGATGCGAAGTGCGCATGCAAGCAATGCTTGCGCTCGCTACAACTTTCAGAGGTGCAGATGGGATAGCCGAAGGGAACCTGTTCGTTTACAACTTCTCTCTTCATAGTCATCTGTAATTTTAAGAGATTTATAATTTAGTTGTTGAGGAGGTTACGAGCGTAAGTGTGGCAGGTCGAGCACTTCACCAGACGATTTTCCTCACTTACGTTGCTTCCCTCATGCCAAAGGTACAAAAGATCCAGCAAAGCGAGCTAACTATCGTGCCACTAGGATGAAACTCCAGTTTCTCCCGCATGAAACTTTAGTTTCTTCCGTACGAAACTCTAGTTTCTTCCGTACGAAACTCTAGTTTCTTCCGTACGAAACTCTAGTTTCTTCGGTACGAAACTCTAGTTTCACCCGTATGAAACTAGGAATAGGGTAGGCGAGTAGTTGTCTCAAAGCAAGACGTCGTTCTGTTGCATTACCGCATCGTGGCTTTAACTAGTTTCCGTTGAAACCAATAGACGCTGTAACCTTTGACCGAACGGACGCACGAGCCGTTCGTCCCTACAAGTCGCTATACATCAGTGAATTGATTCGTGTTTTATGAGATTTGCGAAATTGAACCACAGGGGTACGTTTTGTCAGTTCGTTTTTTATTTGTAATATTACGCCTAGAAAGAAAAGAACCGACCGGTATGTATTTATTTCGTCGCCATGGAAGGAAAAGAGACTAAAAAGAAAGCGGCAATAGTCCGAGAGAGCTTTAAGCTCTTCCTAGCGCAGGGATACGATGCTGTTAGCTTTACAGATATTGAGCGCGCTGCTCAGGTCACTCGAGGTGCTATATTTCATCATTTCAGTGGCAAGGAGGATCTGTTCAAGCATGTTGCTGACCAATTCATTGACGCATTCCTCGAGGAGGTGGACTATGGTGAGGAGTACTTGACTAGTCCGACGCCTCTCAAGGATTTTATGGACAACTGCTTGGCTCTCATAGAGCGACGGATGACCTATTTCCTCAAGGATGTCGATGTGCGTGTTACGTCTGCCAGCTTTATGAGCTTCATCTTGTACCTAAAAGATCATTACGAGACCTGGAGCGAGCAGGTCCAGGAGTACGAAGCGGAAAAGATAGAGGCTTGGAGCGATGCGATCAACCTCTCTAAGGAGCGTGGCGAGATACGTCCCGACACAGATACGACAATGCTCGCAGAGACCTTTCACCACCTCTACCTAGGGCTCTCTTTCGAAGGAGCGATGATTGACACACTCTCTATCGCAGCACTGCGCAAGCAATGGGAGTACCTATACACCCTACATCATATAAACTGAATCACTCTAATATATAGATCATCCTAATACAAACCCTATAACACAATAAAGTTATGAAACGAATCCTATCAACCCTAGCCGTACTGGTCATGCTACTCTCCTGTAGCCAAAACACTCCTGCACCTAACCAACAAGGTGATCAGAAGGGGACAGACAAAGAGCAGCAAGACCCTAACAAAAACAACGAGGGAGACCCTAGCGTAACCCCTCAAGGAGAGTATATCTGCTCTGGCCATCAGATAAATCGCTACTACAAGATCAGTGACCTCTCTATCAAAGAGGATGCTCTCAAGAAAGATCAAAACGGGAGCTATACGATGACCGTGGAGTTTGTCACTAAGAACTTCTACGGCTATAGAAAGCCAGCAGCAGAGGTGAGCAAGTTTGCTCAGTGTGCCAAGAAGTTTGGAGACACGGCCTCTAGGATGACATTCCCAGAAGCCATTGATCTAGGCTTTGCTCTATCAGCCTTTGTGAGCGACGTCACAATCACTACTGCTGAAGACTTTGACGCTACTCACTCCGCAGGCTCTTCACTCTCAGATCTCGTAGAGATTGAGTATCTGACAGCCTACCCAAGCATCAAGCGTAACTATGATCGGACAAGTCTAGAAGGGCTGATCGAGCCTAACGTGGACTACTCCGATCCTCGATATGGCGTGCAGCGCATCAAGAAGACTATCAATAAGGTGTCACAAGAGGAGCTTGCGATGGTCTACTTAGCACCAGAGAATGCAGTGATAGATCCACAGGATCCACAGCACAAGAACATACTCTATCGCCTGCGCTTCACTAAAGCTCCTTCCAATAGCGTCCAGACAGTGACCATCAAGATCACAACGGACGAAGGTGTCTACACCGCAACGAAGAAAGTAGCCTTCTTGTAAGGGGGGGGCTACGTATCCGCTAGAAAAAGATTCACAGGCTATAAACAAATCAAGACAGTACAACTATGAAACTCTTCAATATAATCACAACTACACTAGTCGTCCTCCTTACTAGCTTTGGGGGCGTATCAGCTCAGAAGACACAGCCCACTCCGAAGACGCATCCGACCATCCCGACCATACAGGCAGGAGCCAAGTGGCATTTGTTGAGAAGGGATCTGTACATTGTTGATGAGCCCAATGACACCTCGACCGCCTTGGAGCGGCACGTGACGTTTGACGCTTCAACAGAAACGTTTGAACTAGACAAAATCAAAGAGGTAGATGGGAAAAGCTACTTTGATATAGGGAAACACCAATTTCGTGAGAATCTATATGTTCGAGAAGATCTAGACAAAGGGAAGATCTATCTACGTTGCAACTTCCGAGATCCTAATAAGGTTGATGGGCAGCCTGCGGAGGTAGTCCTATTTGACTATAATTATAAGGTCGGTGACACTGTGAGGGTCTACTCGGGATATGATAATGATGAACGACTCTCCTTGGACTATGAACAGGGAGCTTTGGGATGGATGCGCCCCATGCTCCTACGAGTGATTGATATTCGTACGAGAGAGATGCTGGGAGCAAACCGCATAGTGTACACGCTCGAGAGAGTACTTCTAGCGAGTGACAAGCTACGCTCCTCTCTAGAAGTTTACCAATGGATTGAGGGTATTGGCTACTCCTTTGGTTTTTTGTTTAACAAAGAGGAACTAGGAGTGGTGCCAGGCTTTACCTACCGTGACTACACCCCTCTATGCTACACCTCTCCAACTGGGGATGTATATAAGTTTCACCCATCAGGACTATGCGACATCAAGCAAACGAGAGGAACTACAGCACCTTTGACTAGAGAATCGCTTGACGTGCAGATAGAGCGAGACCAATTAGGGCTGACTATCCGTGTAAATGATGACAAGCATCACGACCTGACCGTTTACCGCTCTGATGGCACGACTCTTGTGGGTACAACATCCTTCTACGAGAGTTACGCTCTCGCTCTGCCCTGCAATAATGGCGAGAAGATATTCGTTGTAGTTGATGACGAGACTATACCTTACATCCTATAGGGACTAATCGTCATATGTTGTGTAAATGAGGAGGGGAAGCTTGAGAGCTTCTCTCCTCTTTTCTCTGAGTAGATTAAAACTACCCCCAGATAGGGTACAGAAAAATCCGCATGACGCACGAGTCTCGGAAGTAAAATAAATGTGGTTCATCCGAGACTCTGTGTGATGACTTAACTTTGGGCAAAGAAAGAAGCTGACTCTATCTTTAGTACCTTCGAAAAAGTTAACCATTACCATTTCGGTACTATTATGATAGAAATCAGCTTCCTATATCACAGTTTTGAAGTACACTAAGACTCGTGTAGGGGCGGATCTACGTGTCCGCCCCCCAACACAGAATCAATAGTCTACCCCTCTTCCACTGATAGACAATAGAAGAGGGGGAGTTTGTTCAAAAGGCACAAAAGGAACAGCTCCCCAAACCCAGTCTAAGTAAGGGGCAAACGGCGTTGCGCTTGACAATCAAGCACAACTAACAAGAACAGAATATACTAACCAACTAAACTCAAAAACATTATGAATAGAAGAAAGTATTCAGTAGTGTTCTTTATGGAATTGGCTCTCATTGCACTATCCGTGCTTGTGAGTCTCTTTTCTTGCCAAAGGTCCTCAGCTGTCAAAGGATCCGAATCTCCTCAGCCTCACTACATTCAACAATATGTAGAGAGGCCTGAGTTCAAGTCGGCAATTTGGGCAGTTCCATCCCAAATCGAAAGCAAAACTTCTACTGAGCAATTTGTCGTGGTGGTCAAAGTGAATGAAGACGAGGAAGCTGAAACTCACGTAGTTAATTACAAGAGAGAGCCTGAGCGATTCCTTACTTATGCCAAGCGTTACAACGACTTGTCATATAATCGTCCGATTCCAGCGCCTAACAGCAATGGTGCCTTAGCCGAACCTCTATCTAAAGTGCAGTGCTATGAAATGTCATCAACGGGAGAGCTGGTCGATGTTTCTTCCAAGGTAGTACTGAGAGCTTTGACCTTCTTGCCCTATATAAAGAGCGGGTACAAAGATCGGGAATCTGTAGAGATGCCAAAAACTGATGGTATGCCGAGGAAGTATAGTCCGAGAGACTATCTTGTCAACAAGCCTCTCTCATCATTGACGATGGAAGATTTGACTTTACTTGACTATCAGTCTTTCAGTTACCTCTTCGAGCTTATTCCTATTGCCCCCTATAAGTTCGAGAAGAATTCGCAGATCAAGGTCGTGATAAGTGAGAATGGGAAAACGCATGAAACCATAGCAAGATACGCAGAGACCTTATAATATGAGATGAGCAATCCTCTATCGGATTGTCTGTAAAACAAAAACAACCCCTCCCAGAGGGGAGCGTGTAAGCCGAGTTGGCTTTTGACCTTTACTTGTAAGCAGACAATGCCTATCAACGTCAGAGTACAACAGAGAGACATCAGATAGGCTGTACGACAGCTCTTTTTTAGCTCATTGAGCAGGTCAGAGAGGATACTTTCCTCCTCTGACTTGCTCAACTGCTTTTCCCAGTAACAAGTGCAATACGAAATGCCCCCTCTAGGGGCAAAAGGGGGGGGGAAAGACTTAAATGAAATGTGCGGAACTCCCTGCGAAGTTTTTCCCTACATTTGTAAGCGTCTTGCACTGGACACTGGAATGTGTACAGGACAGAATATGAACGGATAGGTCCAGCAAAGAGCTTGATATATATACTTAAATAACCACACATGATACTGTCTATAGTAATACTACAACTTGTTGTTTGCTCCACTATTTGGGGACAAACAATAAGTTTACCCATAGCCCCCTTGGATATAAACTTAAAACACATTAATCAATCGGACTCTTTAGGTAAAAAAAACGGGTGTTGGTGTGAAGCTACTGATGACATTGTTTCACTATGCTTCTATGCTGATGGAGTTAAAGACGGCTTTGCTCAGATATACAGAAAGTTGGGACATGATAGATATTATCTCGCAGCCTCTGGATATTACCACAATAATATGCCAGTGCATCAATGGCTGTTTTTCTATGCTAATGGTATGGTTTTCTTCTCACAAACCAAAATCTCAAAGAATTCAGACTTTCTAAAAGAGGCGCGAAAGGCAGGATTTTATAACCCAAGCTCAACACTGCAATGCTATATCACAAATTATGATGTTGACGGCAAAATCACTTCAGAAGGATGGTGCATATTTCAAGATGATGTAGAAGCTGAACCACAGGAAGTAGGGATATGGAAATACTACACTTCGCAAGGCGTAAAAACGGTAAACGAGTCCTTGGAATATTGAGAAGTGTGATGTTGTGCAGATCCAAGACGCATCCCGTATGCAGAAAATGAGAGTTACAATAGCAATCGTCTTGAATCTTGTAATGAGCCTAATCTATTTATTAGCTATGTGCTTGATAAATAGATTAGCTCCTATAGCCCATCCTAATGTCGCTTATGGATTGACTATGGTAGTGTGGACTATCATGCTGTTTGCCACTCAATCCTTATTACTGCTATTGTCGTTTTGGAGCAAACGCAAATTTGTTTTCTTCATTCCGCTCATTATTCCAGCTGTATATGGACTAAGCTTATTGGACGTATACCCTAAGCGCTCCTTTGTTTGGTTATTCCTATTGCTTGTGTTGTATACTTTATACTACACGTTCTTGATGAAGAACACATTCTTAGGTAGGAAGCATTCTTAGTTGTAGCAGATACGTTTGGTACTCGTCGAGCCTCCTATACAGATAGTTGCCACGGAATTTGGGCTAGAGCGACCCGTCTTGTAGCAGCGCGGTTCGTCGTCCGTCATAGCAAGTAGCCCTTTGTCGGGCGGTTTTACATATATTTGCTACGGCTTACTGCAGAATTACGATATACACACGACACACTATGCGACATACACGAACGATCAAGAGGCTACTATGCTTAACCATCGGGCTACTCCTATGGAGCGTCACCGCCTCGGCGCAGACGACGGAGGAAGCCATCACAGGAACCATCCAAGATGCCAATGGGGCGCTCGAGGGAGCCTCCGTCTTTCTCGTGAAGGATCGGGAGACGCAGGAGATTGTGCAGTTTGCCGTGAGCGATGATAAGGGGCACTTCACGATGAATGCGCCTGCTGGGCAGTACATCTTCGGCGTGAGCTACCTCGGCTATGCGATGCACACGGAGGAGATTAACCTTTCGGGGAAGCCACTTGACCTAGGCACCATTACCCTGGAGCCGAGTAGCGAGGAGCTCCAGACGGTGGTCGTGCGGGGACAGATCGTTGGAGTGCGAACCCGGCCCGATGGCTTTACGGTTGATGTGCGCAAGATCAGAGAGCGCAGCAACGATGCCTTAGACTTGCTCAAGCATATACCGAAGGTGCAGGTGAAGGGCAATCAGCTCAGCATCCTGGGCAAGGAGCAGATCTTGGTCAAGATAGGCAACGTCTTGCAGCGTGTCGACGCTTCGGAGATTGCTGGTCTCCTCAAGGGGTACGATGCGGGGCTGATAGACCGTGTGGAGGTCATTACGCAGCCGCCACTCAGGTACGACCCAGACGGCAATACGGCTATGATTATCCTGCACACCTCCACCCTCTTTAAGGAGTACATGGGCGGGGTGATTGGCACTGAGGGCATGTTTGTCAGCAAGGACAACTTCCGCTACGGGGGCTACGGGTCGCTACTTTACAATCGGCGAGGGCTCTTTGCCTCGATAGCTCCTTCGATCAACTTCAATGGCTCGGACAATCTGGAGGATGTCACCTACGAGGCGAAAGATTATCGCTACCACACTTATACGCCCTCGGTGGGGCGACATAATTATATGGGTGTGCGTGGCACGCTACAGTACGCCTATGGGGAGAAAAGCCTAGTGGGCATGGCACTCTCGTGGAATAGGAAGAAGTACCATAACCTCTTCGAGAGTCAGGAGACGACTACGCAACCGGGCGCACCAGAGCGGGTCGTGGAGAATAGCAACGCCTACCTAGCTACCGAGCCACGCATCACGGCGACTGCTTACTGGGAGGCAACCTTCGGGGAGCGGGGTGGACAACTCTGGAGCGAGTTGTCGTACTTTAACTTAACAAACGGTTCGCAGACTACTTACGAAGGTCGGGCATTGGCTCAGAGCAACCCTTTCTTAGCCTATCGTGAGGAGAGCAATCTGCACACCTCGGGGGCGCATCTGAGTAGCGACTATGCGATCTACTTAGATGGAGACAAGCGCTACCTCCTAGAGACAGGGCTCAAGGGCGCTTGGAGTGGTACCGCCAATCATCGGGCGCACAGCGATGTGGTGAGTTCGCATCCGCTCATACAGCAGCGCAACGATATAGTTTGGCAGGAGTGGAGTCTCTCGCCTTACGTCAGCGGTACGCTTCGCCTGAACGATCAGTGGTGGATGCGCCTAGGGGTGCGCTACCTTGGGGTCAAGTCGCATCTGGCACAGCAGGGGCAAGCAACGACCACGATCCCAGACCTAGATCGCTATGATGACGCTTGGCTCCCGATGCTACATGCCAGCTACACCCCCTCGCCAAGGCATCAGCTGACGCTCACGGTCAATAGCTCCATCGTGGAGCCTAAGTTTAGAGACCTCAACCCCTTCGTCTGGCAGGTCAATGAGCGCACCTTTTATCAGGGGAATGCGCAGCTTCGTCCTGAGCTGCGCTATTTGCTGGGTGTCGGCTACACCTTCGACCAAGCCCTCTCTATCCGAGGACGCTTGCGAAGAGGGCTACGGCTGATGACTCCTATCTCAACTCTGCAGGGCGAGCGGGTCTACACGCAGATGGAGAATGCGCAAAACAGTCTCTTCTTAGGAGCCGAGGCGGGCTACTACTTTGACAAGCTCCGCTGGATGAGTGCCAACCTTGAGGCGTACTACGGTCGAAGCATTTATACCTCGACATTGCCACAGCTTCCGCCTAAGATGACGGGCAGTGAGTGGGGCGTCAGCGGCTACCTAGACTTCACCTTCAACGAGAGTCGCACCTGGACCGGCTTCCTCTCGGGCGAGTACACGGGACTGCAGAAGACGACGGTCGTCACGCTGGAGCCTCAGTACAATCTAGGCCTCGGCATGAGCTACTTCCTCTTGAATAGACGGCTCGCGCTCTCCATCGCTGGATTAAATCTCCTAGTCTCGCACTACAAAGGGGTGAGTCAGTACGACGGCTACAGCGTCACCTTCGACAATAGCTACGACGACCCGACGCTCTACCTCTCGATCTCCTACAAGTTCTCCAACGGCAAGGACACCTCCTCCACCCGCAGCCAAGGCGCCCAAGACATCGAGCGCCGCTTCTAGCAATTACCCTTTTAGCTCTTGTGAAACAGGAAAAAGCTTCCTACCTTTGTCTCTATAACAACAATCGTCAAATGGAACGTCTATCATCAACCCTTATCCGCAAAGCCCTTCTAGTGACGGGGCTATTGCTTGTCGCACTATTCGTCTCGGCGCAGACATCTCCCTGTCAGATCAGTGGCGTCGTTATGGACTCCGTTCGTCACGAGGCGATAGCCTACGCTACGATTGAGTACAAACTGTTAGATGAGCAGTTGACAGGCGGAGCGGTGAGCAATGCGCAGGGACACTTCCAGATGGCACTGCCCCGTATGGGTAGCTACCAGTTGACGATTAGGTCGGTTGGCTTTCAGACTAAGCAAATGCGAGTCACGGCGCAGGCGGGACAGAACAATCTAGACACGATCTACCTAGCCCCCGATGCTCAGACGCTAGACGAGGTTCAGGTGGTGGCGCGTCGCAAGCTCATCAAGCTTTCTCCCAAAGGCTTGACCTATGATATGAAAAACGACGTCTTGGCTCAGACCTACAATCTCCTCTTTGCCCTGCGCAAGGTGCCCCTCGTCACTGTAGATGGAGAGGGAAATATACGTGTCAAGGGGTCGTCAAACTTCTCCGTCTACATCAATGGATCGCCCTCTCGTGTTGCCTCGATGAACCCCACGGAGGTCTTGCGAGGCATTCCCGCCAGTAGCGTCAAGGGTATAGAGGTGATCACACAGGTAGATGCTCGCTACGACGCTTCTGCTGGAGATGCTATCATCAATATCATCACTGAGAGCAAGAGCCTAGATGGGTACAGCGGCCTAGTCTCTCTGATGGGTTCTACAATCCCCAATATCAATGGCACCTCAAGTCTGACTCTCACCAAGGGTAAGCTCAGCGTAGCGCTCAACTACAACTATGACTATACGCGTCATAAGGATCAGCCTATGGATATGTCTAGACGCACATTCCAAGGGGATAAGACGACCAGCCTCTTCAAGTCCACCGCGGTGGCTGGCAGCAACGATGGTATCTTCCAAAACCATGTCGGTAGCTTGATGGGAGAGTACGCCATAGATAGCCTGAATAGTCTCTATGCTGATGGGCACCTCTTCGTCTCATCGGTCTACACCACAGGGCTGTCTCAGCAGACTTTCGATCGTCCTAATGAGCCTACACGATATGCCACATCGCTCAATCAGATGCGCTTGACCTCTGGCTCTGTAGAGGGTAACCTTATCTATCGTAATCTCTATGCAGCGGACAAGCAGCCTCGCTTCTCGATAGGTTATCGCTACGCTTACAACCCAGACCAGAGGTACAAGGAGTGGACTGAGCGTCAGTACCGAGATGGCTTCACCAGCTGGGAGAGCTCTCCCTATGATGAGACACGACGTATGGAGCGTTCACGCGGAGGTCTGAGCGAGCATGCCCTACAGAGCGACTATCAGTTCATCTGGAGCGGAGGACACGCTCTGCAAGTAGGTGTCAAGGAAGTGCTACGACTGGGTAGCTCTCGCCCTGAGTACCATCTTTGGAACGAAGGCAAGGGCGACTGGCAAGAGGTGAAGGACCCACTCTACCGTCAGGGAGACATGAGTCAGCTGCAGAGCCTTACGTCAGCTTATGCCAACTACGCTTGGCAGGGTGAACGCTTCGCTCTCTCCGCTGGGGCACGAGGCACGCTGGTCTATGACAAGATAACTTTCTCGCAAAACAGTGAGGGAGACTTTCACAAGACAGGCGTAGACCTGATCCCTACGGCTACGCTCTCCTATATGCTGACTGACCGCCAGCAGCTCTCCCTCTCTTATAAGATGAACCCTATCCGTCCCTCCATCTGGCGTCTCAATCCCTATCGAAGTCAGAAGACAACATACGACATCTCTTTTGGCAATCCTTACTTGCAGTCGGAGCTACATCACAATGTAGACCTCTCCTATACAATCTTTTCGAACCAACTCTACCTCAGTCTAACGACGGGCTATGAGCAAACCAACAACGCGATTATGCCCGTAAGGTATAGAGACCCCAAGAGTCCAGAGATACTGTATCACACCTTTGCTAATGCTGGCTTGCACCGTGTGCCGAATGCTTCGCTTTGGTTGAACTGGCGTCCTATCATGCCGCTCTCGCTTACGTTCTTTGGAAGTTGTAGGTATCACCTCTTCGACTATCCTAGTGAAGGACTCACTCAGCGGAACTGGGAGCACATGCTGTCCGCTAATGTGGATGTCACGCTCCCCAAGTCGTGGTATCTAGGAGCTGCGTGGTACTACTATGCCAATCCGCCGACACTCCGCACGACCTACTCATACAGCCACGGGTACAGCTTCTACCTGAAGAAGAGCTTCTGGGACGACAAGCTGGATCTAACCTTGACGGCTCAGCACCCCTTCTCAAAATACAACCGCTTCGAGACAAGGCAGTGGGGCGATGACTTCGAGTATAACCAAAGGAATATGATCCAAGCGCGTGCTATCGGTCTAAAGATCACGTACAACTTCAACTCGGGCAAGAGCCGCAAAGTGACGCGCAACGAGTCTCTCGCCACCTCCGATCTAGACCAGAGGACAGGTGTGCAGTAGCCTAGACTCCGCAGCTCTTGCGAGTAGCCCGATGTGAGAGTTGTGGATGGGGGAGTGGGGTAGAGCTTTGGGGGCTATTTTGTATCTTTGCCTATCATAATTACTGCCGATTCCTATTCTACTTAATCCATAATGAAAAAGGTACGACTACATCGCGAGGGGGTGGGACTCCTCGTCTCTTTCTTCCTCATACTGACGTTGGCTTGCTGGGCAACCTTTGTCTTTGTTCCCTTTAAGGGGGTATTTATCTTAACCCTACTGGTGTCGCTCACGGTGATGGGGCTAGCGCTAAACTTCTTTCGCTTCCCCAGGCGTAGCAATAGCGAGGCGGCCAATAGACGCCTCATCGTAGCACCGGCCGATGGCAAGGTGGTGGTCATGGAGGAGGTCGAGGAGCCTGAACTGCTGGGACGTCGCTGTCTCAAGCTCTCAATCTTTATGTCGCTCTACAATGTGCACGCTAACTGGGTCGCCTGCAATGGTACGATCACTCATGTGGAGCATCAGAGCGGTGCTTACTACAAGGCTTTTCTTCCTAAGAGTAGCGTGCTCAATGAGCGCTCGGCGGTGATCATCCATACGGATGGTGGCCATGAGGTGCTAGAGCGTCAGATCGCTGGGGCTGTGGCACGACGTATTGTCACTTACCCGAAGGTGGGCGACGAGGTGACGGTCGAGGACTTCCTCGGCTTCATCAAGTTTGGCTCACGCATCGACCTTTACCTGCCTCTGGGTACGGAGATAGCGATCAAGATAGGCGACGAAGTGGTGGGCGGTGAGACAACGCTGGGCTATCTGCCCCAGTAGGCACGCTTCTTGCTGTATGAAGATCAAAACCTCGTTGTCATGATAAAACGACTAATCCCCAATCTCCTAACGCTGTGCAATATCCTCTCGGGTGCGGCAGCGATCATTTCGATCCTATATTATAAGGAGTACCAGATGGGTGCTATCTGGATTGCTGTGGGTGCTTTCTTTGACCTGCTCGATGGTATGGTGGCGCGTCTCCTGCATGCGACCTCTCCGATAGGCGCTGACCTAGACTCGCTCTCAGATGTGGTCACTTTTGGCTTAGCTCCTGCACTGCTAGCTCTCTGCACGATGGAGGGGAGACTCTTAGCGAGTGGCTATGCTGCGTCTACGGCTCTGATGATGTCGCTACCTTTTCTCCTGATCCTGCCGTTTGCAGCCTACCGCTTGGCACTCTTTAATAATGATACGGGGACGAGCAACTACTTCCGTGGGCTACCGGTGCCTGCCTCTGCGCTTTTGTGGATCGGCATCTCGCTCTCCTCTTGCGCCTGTGCGGTGGATACGCTTTCGCTGGTGACTAGCTACGGGCTCCTTCTCCTCTCTTGTATCCTGATGGTGAGCCGTGTGCCGATGCTCTCGCTGAAGCATCTAGGTGCACAGATGAAAGCGTCTCACGGTACGGTCATCCTCATCGCATGGGGCGCTATCCTAGTTCCTGCGGGCTGTATCTATATGTGGCTGGGCTCCGTGGCGAGTACGCTACGCCTAGCGATGCTGCTCTATATCATCGTCTCGCTTGCTATCGGTCGGCAGATCAAGAGCAATTCGGACGCGATTGATGCCACTCAACAATAACACCTTAATCTACACTTGATACATGGAATTCATACTTGGTCTGATCCTCGTCATAGGGCTTGCGTACCTGCTCATTAGACGCTTTGCTTCTCGTATATTGTACTGGATGGTGAGACGCTACATACAGCAGGCTGACCCGCACACTAAGTCACGAAAAGCGCCACGCAAGGGGTGGCACTCGGCCGCTTCACAGCAAAGCTCCGCAGATGCACAGTCACAGCAGGGTAAGCTGGACATGAAGGATATAGCGAAGAAGAAGTTTGAGAAAGACCAAGGCGAGTACGTAGACTTTGAGGAGGAGTAAGCACTCTATTCAGTTATTACAAGGAAGTCTTGATTAGAACTTTGGGCTCTAGTCAAGACTTCTGATTTTGTTTATGGGCGGGGACGTGTGGCTAGATCTGTAGCTTGTAGCGCCCATCGGGCTGGAGCGAGACGGCGCCTTCGCTCTCGAGGAGGAAGAGTCGGAAGCTTACCTCGTCGACGCCCATGAGCGTCTGGTCACAGATAGCATCTATAGAGAGGCCATCACCGCTCTCTATGAGTAGGTCGAGGAGGGGACGTGTCTCAGGCTCTAGGCGAGCACGCAGAGCGTTGAGCTTGCTCTCGTGAGACATGGAGCTGACGGCACTGCGCGCCTCATGGTCGGGCTTCTTCCACTCAAGGTCTTCGCAGAGGTGAGTGGCTGAGGTAATGAGCTTGGCGATATTGTTGTAGATAAGGTTGTTGCACCCTTCGTTTTCACGATCTGAGGGGCGTCCTGGGAGTGCGTAGACGGCACGGTCGTAGTCGAAGGCTTGGTGTGCCGTGATGAGCGAACCGCCACGCTCGGCAGACTGTCCGACGAGGGTCGCCTGCGTAAGCCCCGCCACGATACGATTGCGCAAGACGAACTGATGTCGCTGAGGCTTGACACCAGCAGGGTACTCGGAGAGTAGAGCGCCACCGTGAGATACGATGCTGCGAGCGAGGTTGCGGTGATTGCTCGGATAGATCATGTGAAGCCCGTGCGCCAGCACAGCAACGGTGGGCAAGCCCGCCTGCAGCGCCGCCTTGTGTGCGACAGCGTCTAGCCCAAGAGCCAGTCCGCTGACGATGGTCACGCTGTCGGTCACGCTGGGCAGATGGCTGATGATCGTCTGCAGATCCTCGACACCATGCTGCGAAGGTTTGCGCGTACCAACGACGCTGAGCGTCTGCTCCGCATGGAGTGGCGCTAGGTCTCCTAGGTAAAAGAGTATCAGTGGCGCATCGGCACACTGTAGGAGTAGAGGTGGGTAGTCGGCATCGTAGATGCTGACCATTCGTATGCCTAGGTCGGCGGTGCGCTGTAGTAGCGCTTGCATTTCCTCAAGCTTAGCCCGATCCCGTAGGAGCGGGTAGAGATGCGTGTAGACGTGGCCGTTGAGCCTTGCCAGAGCTTGTGGATCAGCCCATAGTGCTGTGGCTGATCCAGCAAACTCTATCAGATGGCGAGCGAGCTGTAGCGATACGCCCTTGAGCTGTGTCAAGGCATAGATACAGAGATGCTCACGGCTTATCTCAGGCATAAGATTAGGCGGAGTGGACTACTGCTGGGCGAGCCACTCGTAACCGTTGCGGAAGAACTGTATCCACGGTGAGACCTGATCCTCCTGGCGACGCTCCTCGGGGTAGAAGCCACACTGCCAGGTGAGCGTAGCACGCTCTGGGTGAGGCATCATAGCTAGGTGACGGCCATCGCTACTGCAAAGTGCTGCGATGCCACGCTCAGAGCCATTAGGATTGCCAGGGTAGGTGTCGTAATGGTAGCGCGCTGCGATCTGCTCATCAGGTATCGTGGGGCAGACGAAGCGTCCCTCGCCGTGAGCCACCCAGACACCGAGCTGACAGCCCTCGAGACCTTGTGTCAAGATAGCGCCCGTGTCGGCTATGTCTACGGTTAGGAAGTTGGACTCAAACTTGTGCGAAGCGTTGTGCTCCAGCTTGAAGAGGCTTTCGCCCTGAGCATCCTTGCCGAGGAGCCCGAGCTGAGCCATGAGCTGACAGCCGTTGCAGATGCCTAGTGAGAGCGTGTCGGGGCGAGCGTAAAAAGCTTCGATAGCCTTGCGAGCCCGCTCATTGTAAAGGATGCCTGCAGCCCAGCCCTTGGCAGAGCCTAAGACATCGGAGTGCGAGAAGCCTCCACAGTAAACGAGCATGCGAACGTCGGCTAGGTCGGTACGTCCCTCGATGAGATCGGTCAGATGGACGTCCACCACGTCAAAGCCTGCGAGGTGCAGTGCATAAGCCATCTCACGCTCACCGTTGGTGCCGTTGTCACGTAGGATAGCCGCCTTGATGCCAGATGCCTTCGTGCGATGAGGCTCTAGACCGAGACCCGCATAAGTGCCAGCGAAAGCGTGCGGGAAGCGCCACTGTACGGGCTGCTTGCCAAGGTTCTCGTAGCGACTCGTTGCTGGAGCTTCGCCACTCTGGAAGCAGTCTAGCAGGTAAGATTTGTTTGCCCAGCACTTGCGCGCGGCATCAATGTCGATCTCGTACGTTTTGCCCTCCTGATGGATCATCAGCAGGCGAGACTCGGTGGGTGCGCCTAGGTCGGCATAAGCGATCTCGTACTCCTCGAGGATACGCTTCGCCTGCTCTGCCTTAGAAACCTGTAGGATGACGCCTGGGTTCTCGCTATAGAGTGCCGTGACGAGGTCCACATTGGCGAGCTCATCGAGGCTAATCTCAGCGCCACCCTGCGTATTGGCAAAGCACATCTCCAAGAGCGTCGTGACCATACCGCCTGCCGAGATGTCGTGACCAGCTAGGACTAACCCCTTATGGATCAACTCCTGAACGGCCTCAAAGGCGGTGGCGAAGTAGTCGGTGTCGCCGACTGTGGGGAAGCTGTCCCCCAGCTGTCCCAATGCTTGTGCCAAAGCTGAGCCACCGAGAGCCATCGGAGCAAAGCTAAAGTCTATGTAAAGCAGACGGCTCTGCTTAGCTGCCTTGAGCTCAGGCGTCACGATGCCCCTGACATTGCTCACGGGAGCTGCAGCGGTGATGATCAGTGTGCCTGGGCTCATCACCTGCTTTCCGTCGGGATACTTCTGCGTCATGGAGAGCGAGTCCTTGCCCGTCGGGATGTTGATCCCTAGATCTATGGCAAACTCGCTACAAGCCTGCACCGCCTGATAGAGACGTGCGTCCTCGCCCTTGTTGCGACAAGGCCACATCCAGTTAGCGCTGAGCGAGATGCCACGTATGCCACCCTCGATGGGCGCAAAGACAATGTTCGTCAGAGCCTCTGCAATAGCCATCCGAGAGCCAGCTCCAGCATCGATGAGTGCCACCTGAGGAGCATGTCCTACAGCAGTAGCCATACCGCTCTTGCCGTCATAGTCTAGTGCCATAGCACCGAGATCGGAGAGTGGAAGCTGAAGCGCACCGACGCATTGCTGCTGTGCTACACGACCCGTCACGGAGCGGTCCACTTTGTTGGTCAACCAATCCTTAGAGGCGACCGCTTCGAGGGTCAATACTTTGTCTAGATATTGGCGCCAGAGCTCTTTGTCATAGCTTACTGGTGCAAATTGATGAGCGACCGTCTCGTCCTCCATAACGGTCTTGGGCGACTGCCCCAGCAGGTCGGACACGGCTAAGTCAATGGCAGCGCGTCCCTCCCGCTCTGTGCTAAAGAGGAGGCGCTCATCGTCGGTCGTCTCGCCTACCTTATATATAGGGCTGCCTTCACGATGTGCTATCTGCTCCATCTGCGCGTACTCACGCTCCTGGATGAGCAGACCGACACGCTCTTGGCTCTCATTGCCGATGATCTCTCTAGCGGAGAGTGTCGGGTCACCTACGGGTAGTGCGTCAATGTCGATGCGTCCTCCCGTCTCCTCGATCAGCTCGGTGAGACAGTTCAAGTGTCCGCCAGCGCCGTGGTCGTGGATGCTCACGATCGGGTTGTCGCCCTGCTCGCTGATGGCGCGGACCACGTTGAGGACACGCTTCTGCATCTCAGGGTTGGCACGCTGTACCGCATTAAGCTCTATACCGCTACTGTACTCGCCCGTAGCGACAGAGCTGACGGCACCGCCACCCATACCGATGCGGTAGTTGTCGCCACCGAGTAGTACGACCGTCTCACCAGGCTGTGGTGTCTCCTTCTTGGCATCCTCTTGGGGAGCGTAGCCCATACCGCCCGCTAGCATGATCACCTTGTCGTAGCCGTAGAGCGTGCTGTCGGCACACTCCTGATGCTCGAAGGTAAGTAGCGAACCGTTGATCAGTGGCTGACCAAACTTATTGCCAAAGTCACTAGCGCCGTCGCTCGCTTTCGTCAGGATCTCTTGCGGAGACTGGTAAAGCCACGGACGTGGGTCTAGCTTGGCGGGGCTAAGCTTCTGATCCTTCTCTAGACGTGGGTAGGAGGTGATGTAGACGGCACTACCAGAGAGTGGTAGCGATCCCTTGCCACCGCACATGCGGTCACGGATCTCACCGCCCGAGCCAGTAGCCGCTCCGTTGAAGGGTTCGACCGTCGTGGGGAAGTTGTGTGTCTCAGCCTTTAGCGCTAAAACTGTATTGCGCTCCCGTAGTGTAAAGAGCGAGGGCTCCGTCGCGCTCGTTGGCGCAAACTGCCAGACGCGGGGACCCTTGACAAAAGCCACATTGTCCTTGTAAGCCGATACGATGCCGTTGGGGTTCTCCTTGGAGGTTTGCTTGATCATCGCAAAGAGCGAGTCGTTTTGTCGCAAACCATCAATGACGAAGGTACCGTTGAATATCTTGTGACGGCAGTGCTCTGAGTTGACCTGTGAGAAGCCAAAGACTTCAGAGTCAGTCAGCGGGCGACCAATGCGTGCCGAGACACCCTGCAGGTAAGCTATCTCCTCCTCGCTTAGGGCTAGTCCCTCCTCCTCGTTGTACGCCGCTAGGTCCGTGATCTCACGGATCGGCTGTGGCTCAGCGGTCATGGCGAAGCTCTCCTGACCTAACCCCTTGTATATCGCTTGGAGCATCGGGTCGTAGTGTGGCTTCGCCTCGTGAGTACGTGTGAGCTGCTCGATACGATCGATGCCAGCGATGCGCATGTTTTGCGTTATCTCCACAGCATTGGTGCTCCATGGGGTCACCTGCGTAGGACGAGGTCCCACAAAGGTTCCCTCGAGATGAGACTCGGGAGCCAGCTGCGCTCCGCCGAAGAGCCACGAGAGACGCTCGCAGGTCTCCTTGCTGAGAGCTGTGGTGTGTGAGACGGCATAAATCGTATCACCAAGGACAAAGTAACTAATCATAGCGGGTGTTGTGTATAATGGATCTGAAACTACTTACGTTGCAAATGTACGGAAATTAGCGCTGAGGGCAGTGGTTTAGACATAGAGTTGCCCAGCTTCGTTGAGCGTGGGAATGTGTATCGAGCTGTCTTGCTCGAGGCAAAGACGTAAGCTCTCGGGGTAGCCACGCTGTATCAGACGCTGGTTGTGATCGCAATTGTAGAGGTAGTCGTAGAGGTGAGCACGGTGCTCGCGGTACAGCTCTAGCGCTGTGCGACTGCTGTCGGTGAGTCGGTAGGTAGTGCCCAGCTCCTCTAGCTTGTTTAGGAGCGCTGCGCCGTAGATCGTGTCCTCGATGCAGAAGCTGTTTTGCCAACCAGAAGCGAGTACCGTCACGGCACGCCCCGAAGCTTGGCACTGACGCGCCACAGCGGTGAGATTGCTAAAAGCGCCTACGATGATTTCCGCTGCGCCAGCCTCCCTAGCTGCGTGAATGGCTTGGGTACCGTTGGTTGTCGTGAATACGATGCTACGTCCGCCGATGCGCTCAGCGGTAAATTCGGAGGGGTCGTTGCCCAGGTCAGCCCACGGGCAACGCATCGCATTGCGCTCGGCAGCAACCACGTAGCCCTTACCGAGGAAGTTCTCCGCCTCCTCGGTCGTCGCCACGGGAATGATCTCCTTAGCGCCATGGTCAAAGGCTGCCACCATCGAGGTGCCAGCGCGCAGTATGTCCACCACGACCACCACGCTATCCTCCTGATGGTAGTAAGGGTAGAGCACAGGGCAAGGACAAATGTCAAAAGTTATTTCTCTCATAAATGTGTCTGCTCGTTTATAGTTTAATGATGACCTCCTCGGAGTCTAAGTTTAGCAGTCGCATAGTTCTAGCGATGCGGTCGATGATTGCTATGCGACTGTGATTGACATAGATAAAAAGGCACTCCTCGTCAATCTCTTTGAGTTCTTCGCAAAACTTATTGTCTAATGTCTTGAACCACCACTTGTAGTCTGGATTGGAATGCTCATGTATCTCCTTTCTTAATTCCTTCCAAGGGATAAACGCATTGGACTTGCCAAAGGTCTCAAGTTGATTACTGAGGAGTAGGGCACTCGCTCGTGGGTCACTTCCTAAGATCTGCTTGAAGAAGATGAGCAATGCCTCTCGCCATGTTTTGGTTGGAAAGGACTCGCCAAATAGCACGATCTCTTTTGGTTTGCGTTTAGGTAGGATTGTCGGATCAGACTCCAGTGGGTAGAAGAGCATCTCCGCCATTTGCTTGTCGGCGTCCCTCCAATTGTTAGCCAGCTTGTATTCATCGGGCAGTGAGAAGGTGTCTAGGAAGAGACTAACCATACGATTCTGATGGTCAAGGATGCTCTCCTCACACCACTGCTCATACTGACAGATATCATGGCTGTATCGTATGGTCGAGGTGGAGAGTTGTGCCTTCTTGTCGGCAAAAGACTTATTGCCCATCTCACTATTAAACTCCGTGAGTATGAGGTTGCCGATATTGTGCAGATAGTGCTGGTGCACCTCCTCAGCCTTCTCCTCGCCCAGCTCGGAGCACCACACCTCGTTGAGCGTCTGCGGCATAATATGTTCAATGGTGATTGCCTTATCCCTAAAAGGAACCGCCACCTTTGTCTGTCGCTCCTCCATCTTGCCTAGTATGAACTTGCTATACTTATTTAGTCCTTTGTAAAAAGCGATGCGCTCCAACGTGTCTCGTATCTCTTTGTCATTGGGAAGACGTAGCTTGTAAAAGAGATTGGACAAAACCTTGGTCATAGATGTCTCTTGTCTTGCAATGGCTGGAAGATGTATGATCAATAGAGGCGTGTTCATATTTTCGGCCTGAGTTAGACTTACTACACGTCGACGAATCAGGTAGGTACGTATGCTCTTTAGGGTCTCTATCAGCAGGGCACCACTGATGGTGGTCGCTGGAGCCTTGGCTTGATACATGTGCAGTAACTCCAGGACTACAGGCTTAAAGGCTTCGCTCGTGATATCTTCGAAGATGTTGCGTAGGAGCTCTCGGACGGTCTCGCTGTCCGGCGTTGCGTCCTCGTAGTGCGATGGGTCTATGATGCTTAGGTAGCACGGCACATAGGACTCTATGTCCTTTATAAAGGATTCTCGGCTGGTGAAGGTCTGCTCGACAAACTCTTTGAACTGGTAGTACAGCTCCTTGGTATTGTTGTCGTTGACCACCTTGTAGGGCTTCTTGTCTCGGCACTGGAGGTAGTCGCGAAAGAACTTAGAGAGATAAGCTTCTCCGAGTGGCTGCTCTATCTTAGGCTGCCACACCTCATCATAAGCCTTAGTCTGCTCCTTGCTAGGCATCCCGAGTAGGATGTAATTTCGGATGAGATCCGATAGAGTGAGTGGCTTGCCGAGTGAATTAAGCGTCTCAAAGATGACCTGAGGGTCCTCGCCCTTGTAGGGCCTCTCATCGAGCAGGATGGTGACCACGTTGATCCGCTGCAGAGCTGTGATGAAGTGCCATATGGTAAGCCCCTCGATCTGTAGTTTAGGCGTCAAGAGCTTGATGAAGAGATTGTAGGCATCGGTTACCTTGCCCGGGACTTTCTCTTCATCGCCTCTCACCAGTGCTCGATAAGCTTCGAAGTCTGCCGTGACCTGCTTGAGCTTGACACGATCTTCAAATGAAGAGTTGCTACTGGTTAGCAATGTATTGGTTATGCTTGCCCTTTCTTGTGGATCAGTGGCGAGGTCGCGCAGAGCGATGCAGAAGAGGAGCGATGTGGTGAGTCGCTGCTGTCCGTCGATGATGACATTGAGATTGATAAAGGAGCCCGTCGGCTCTGACTTGTAGACGAGAGTCCCGAAGAAGTGTTCTTGCTTATCTTTCTGCTTGGGGGCTAGCTCGGAGCGAACTAGTCTCATGACATCATCGAAGAAACGATATATCTGCTCTTTCTCCCAGGAGTAAGCTCTCTGGTAAGGAGGTATGAAGAATAGAGAGGTGTCGGGACTAAGAGCGTTAAAAATGGAAGTATCTGATGCCTTCATCGGATGGATTAGCGAAATGGTAGGAGAGTCGGTTGTATTGTCAAAGCCCTCCACGAGTGAGGGTGAGTTGCTCAGTGGAGGGCTTTGCTTAGCGTGCTGCTTGTAGCTTAGCGCAGCGTGTGATTACTTGCGGAAGGGGGGCTTGACCACCTTAGCCTCGAGGTTACGCTTGCGGACGGCAATGTAGATCTTGCTGTCTATCTTGCTGTACTCCGTAGGGACGTAACCCATACCGATGCCAACCTTGAGTGCGGGAGACATAGTACCAGAGGTGACGACGCCGATCTTCTCACCAGCCTCGTTGACTATGTCGTAGTGCTGACGGGGGATGCCCTTGTCGACCATCTCAAAGGCGACGAGCTTGCGCGTTACGCCCTCAGCTTTCTGCTTGAGTAGCGCCTCACGACCCACGAGAGCGGGCTTATTGTCCGTAAGCTTGGTGATCCAGCCTAGGCCACTCTCTAGTGCTGTGTGCTGATCGTCGATATCATTGCCGTAGAGGCAGAAACCAGCCTCCAGACGGAGCGTATCTCGTGCACCCAGACCAGCTGGCATGATGCCCTCGGGCTTGCCAGCCTCAAAGATAGCGTCCCATATCTTGTCGGCATACTGAGGGAAGAAGTAAAGCTCGAAGCCTCCGCAACCCGTGTAGCCCGTATTAGAGATGATCACGTTAGGGCAGTCTGCGAAGGTGCCTACCTTAAAGTGGTAGTAAGGGATGTCGAGTAGATTGATGTCCGTCAGACGCTGTAGGACTTGTGTTGCCTTGGGTCCCTGTACGGCTAGCTGTCCGACCTTAGCAGAGCCATCCTCTAGGTCAGCGCCCATATCGTTTTGCTTGAGGCACCACGCCCAGTCCTTGACCACGTTGGCAGCGTTGGGTACGAGCATGTACTTGTCCTCCTCGTAGCGATATACGAGGAAGTCGTCTAGCAGTGTGCCCTGCTCCGTCGTGAAGCAGCTGTACTGTATCTGACCCACCTCCAGCTTGGAGGCATCGTTGCTTGATACTTTCTGTAGGAATTCGAGAGCCTTCGGTCCCTTGACCCAAAACTCTCCCATGTGTGACACGTCAAAGACGCCGACGCCGTTGATCACATTCATATGCTCCTCAAGGATCCCCGTAGGGTACTCGATAGGCATATTGTAGCCTGCGAAGTCGTGCATCTTAGCACCCAGTGCTATGTGTCGCTCTGTAAATGGAGTAGTCTTCATAATGGTATGATGTTATTGATTGATCTGTATTAAAAGTGAGCTAAGCTCGTTCGTTCCCCAAAGATAGTGAAAATGGAGATACTAACCTTTTAGAAGTAAAAAACAACCTGGCAGAAAGCGCTCAAAATGTGTGGCGCTCTACGCTTATACCCTTCCGAGGTTGTGGCTTATACGACAGAGGAATAGAGACTTCTGAGGTGTATGTGTCACACGTTGTTAACATCTTTGGAGTACTTTTGCGAGTGAAACCAATCTTCTCAAACTCGTATGAAACATCTTACTAAGCTCGTTCTACTTATCATATCCCTTGCATTTGTTGCTTGTCTAAATGCTCAAGTCAATGCTCAGGAGCCCTTTACACAAGAGGTGCGCGGAGAGGTCATCTCCGCAGTACCTGACGACACGATCGTTGGGGCTTCAATCGTATTCGTAGGTAGTGATCCACTCGTAGGGACAACGACGGGCTCGGATCAGAAGTTCTCTCTACGGCTACCTGTAGGGCGTAGCTCTCTGCAGATTAGTTGTGTGGGCTATGAGTCACAGGAGGTAGACCTCCTTGTAGTCGCAGGCAAGCAGAGCGTGCTGCATATAACCTTGACTCCGTCAGATACCAAGCTCGATGCTGTGGTTGTGACCGCTCCGTATGACAAGAGTACTCCTACGAATAGGCTTAGCCTAGCTGGAGCGCGTAGCTTTAGCGTCGATGAGGCGTATCGCTTTGCTGCTTCTCTAGGAGATCCAGCTCGTATGGTGCGTAGCTTCGCTGGTATCATGCCAGTCAACGACTCTCGCAACGATATCATCATACGAGGTAATTCGCCCTCTGGGGTGCAGTGGATCCTAGATGGTATCGAGATTAGCAATCCCAATCACTTCAATACAGGTGTCGGTATGACTGGAGGTCAGGTGAGCTATCTCAACACTAATCTGCTGACGAACTCGGACTTTCACCTGAGTGCTTGGCCAGCTCCTTATGGCAATGCGCTCTCAGGTATCTTTGACTTGCGTCTACGTCGTGGCAATCTCGAGCGACATGAGTTCTGGCTACAGTCAGGCTTCGGGGGGCTAGAGTTAGGGGCTGAGGGCTACCTGCGCAAGGGGAGTCAATCGTCTTACCTTGCTTCTTATCGCTACTCCGTTCCTGACATCATGCATGCTCTAGGCTTTAAGATGCCAGTGGTGCCACGCTATCAAGACTTCACGACGAAGCTTCACTTTGACCTAGGACAGGGGCATACGCTCTCTTTCGTCGGACTATTTAGCAAGAGCCACATACACTTTGCAACAAACGAGCTGGGAGACAGTTTTGAATATGCCGACTATGACTTTAGTAAGCTATCCTACGCACAGCGCATAGCGGTCAATGCGACAGCCTACATAGCAGGGCTGACACACAGCGTCCAGTTTTCTTCCCGTACGTCACTCCGTACGCAGCTCTCCTTCGTTCGCTCTGATACGAGCGTGCCTGTTGATACGATGGACCTGCGAGGACACAAGCAGTCTCCACAGTGGCATCTCTTGTGGTCGGAGATGGCACAGGAGAATAGGTGGACCCTACACTCTGATCTTACATGGCATCCTACTCGGGAGGGCTTGCTCGTGGCGGGAGTCCGAGGCGATCTTTTTGATGCGCACTACTTGGAGCAGACGGCTGATGGTACGTTTGCTCAAGGTGTGCGGACAATTGCTGAGGAGAGCCCACTTTATGGCTTGATCCGAGCCTATGGACAGTATCGTCAGCGCCTAGGAGACTACTGGACAGCCACATTGGGACTACATAGTATGTGCCTTACGATCAATGATCGCTATGCTATCGAGCCCCGTATGGGTGTGCAGTATCAGCCAGCTCGCTCTCACACGATCGGTCTTGCTGCGGGACTGTATAGTCAGATGCTCCCTCGCTCCTTCTACTTCATCCGTTACTATGGACCGCAGGGTATCGAGTATCGCAATAAGCGGGTTGACTTCACACGTAGTGCGCAGGTGGATCTTTACTATGACTGGGCTTTTGCGCCCAACTGGCATGCTAAGATAGAGGGATACTATCAGGAGCTATACAAAGTGCCTGTGGTCAATGATCCAAACTCTATATGGACGCTTCTAGAGATAGGGGGCGCTGGACAAAACTACATAGAGCGTCAGAGTGATCTAGTCAATAAAGGACGTGGTAGAAACTACGGTGTAGAGCTTACGGTGGAGAAGTTTTATAGCAATAACTACTACCTCCTCTTCAACGCTTCGCTCTACAGTTCGACCTATACGACAGGATTTCAGAAAGAGTGGTGGAGTACGGTCTTCGATGGTCGATACCTTGTCAATCTAACGGGTGGGTATGAGTGGAAGTTGCCGAAGCACTGGGCGCTCTTTACCGATCTCAAGGCCTCCTATGCGGGGGGCATCCGCTACACCCCGATACGAGAGGATCTGTATAAGCAGAGCGGTCGCATAGAGCTCGATAAAACACAGGTCAATGCTCGTCAAGCCAAGGATTACCTCCGAGCAGACTTAAAGATAGGCGCTCGTCAGATAGGTCAGCGCATCACCCAGGAGTGGGCTGTGGATCTGCAGAATGTGACAAACCGTAAGAATGTCATGTCTCTCCTCTTCGATAAGGGTGAGTACTCGACGATGTACACGCAGGGCTTTATGCCGATGGTCACTTACAAGCTCTTTTTCTCTGTGAGATAACGAGGGGAGGCGGTCTGCTGCTTTGTGAAATCTCGTGGTCGGCTAAGTGGAAAGTTTTCATTACCTTTGCAGTAGTTCGTAAGACACCCCGATAGGGGGAGAGGTCTTGCTTTCGGACTCTTGGGGCATTAGCTCATCTGGCTAGAGCGCGACACTGGCAGTGTCGAGGTGATCGGTTCAAGTCCGATATGCTCCACTACGGGAGGATGGTACTGGGTTACGGTATCATCCTTTTTTTGTGCTGATGTCTGGTCGTGGTAGACTAGATATCTTTCTTGTTTTATCTAGAAAAAGCTCTTATGTCTGTTGGCTCGTTTGATTGTATATGTTATGTGGTTACGGCTTTCGGGCGAGGACTTGCTTGACGATGGCGATGAGCGACTTGTAGATGTCTGGTAGGCAGAGGTAGTTGTTGTAGTAAAGGTAGTACTCCTCGTCTGGCTCGTTGCTGATCTCGGGGCCGAAGGTGAGTGCGTAGCCCTCCCAGCTATCGTGCGGATCCAAGGTATTGAGAAAAAACGTAAAGGTCAAGTTGTTTGCTGAGCGGAGGCTGTCGGGTTATTTGGCCTGGTGGCGGGAGGTGCGCATAAAGTTGTGGTAATCTGCGGATAATGCTTGAGGGGGGCTGAGGCGTGGGATATATCTAGCGAGGAATATCCAAATAGCTCGGTGGAAAATGATTTTTCTCCACGGAGGGCCGAAATAAAAGTTCGGAAGAATGAAATGAAAGTTCGGAAGAAAGAAATCAAAGTTCCGAAGAATTTTTTCGTCCCTCGGTGAAGAATGAAAAATAGCTCCGTTGGGATCTTGCAATTCCTCGGAGTAGCGAGGATACGCCTATTTGATGCATAGCACTCCGTTTGTTAATTAATGGTTAACAGACGGGTGGAACGATTTGCTCCCACGGCATTGGGAGCAGGTTGTGCATCGTTTTGTGGTAAAGCGGAAGCACACAACAAAAGCCGTGTAGCTCGGATGGCTACACGGCTTTGCTATGTTGGGGAGCCTGCTGGCCTTACGCCAGAGGCTCGGTATAGTCAGACAGACTAGGTGAGGTCTACGGCATGTACCTCCTCAGGTGTGGTGGGCTCGGGCTTGGCATCAAGGATGTCAGCGAGAGGACCGTAGTCGTTTTCCCACTCGGTAGATGAGATACGTACGTAGGTACTGTAGCGCTTGTAAGCGGAGCGGAGTGATTCGTTGGCTAGCTCCTCAGCAATATCTGGGTACATCTTGAAGAGTGAAGCGTAGCGTACCTCGCCCTTGAGGAAGTCCTTGAACTTTGTGAAGTCTGGCTCCTTGCTGTCGAGTACGAAGGGGTTCTTGCCCTCCTGCTCACGACGTGGATCGTGGTGCCAGAGGTGCCAGTAACCACACTCTACGGCGCGCTTCTGCTCATTCTGTGCACTGCCCATACCACCCTTGAGTCCGTGTGAGATACAGGGTGAGTAAGCGATCACGAGTGATGGACCCTCGTAAGCCTCAGCCTCGCGGAGTACCTTGAGCGTCTGAGCGGGGTTGGCACCCATAGCGATCTGAGCTACATAGACGTAGCCGTAGGTGGTCGCGATGAGACCTAGATCCTTCTTGCGGACACGCTTACCTGCTGCGGCAAACTTAGCGATAGCGCCCAGAGGTGTACTCTTAGAGGACTGTCCACCCGTATTGGAGTAGACCTCTGTGTCAAGTACGAGGACGTTGACGTTCTTGCCCGAAGCGAGTACGTGGTCGAGACCACCGAAGCCGATATCGTATGCCCAGCCGTCACCACCGATAATCCATTGTGAAGGCTTGACAAAGTGATGGCGCAGGTTGTAGACGTAGTGCATACGGCCCTGAGCCTCGGCATTGAGTAGGGGTAGGATCTTGTAGCTGAGCTGCTGTGAAGCATCTCCATCGAAGCGCTGCTCAACCCACTCGTTGAGGAGCTGGCGTAGCTCGTCGCTGAGCTGCTCCTGACCATCCTCAAGAATCTCCTTGACGAGGTGAACGAGACGGTTGCGGTTTGAGCTAGAGGCGATGTACATACCCATACCAAACTCAGCATTGTCCTCAAAGAGGGAGTTAGCCCATGCGGGTCCCTCGCCACGGTCATTGGTTGTGTAGGGCGTAGAGGGCGCTGAAGCTGAGTAGATAGAGGAGCAACCCGTAGCATTTGCCACGACCTGACGAGTGCCGAAGAGCTGCGTCAGTAGCTTGACATAAGGTGTCTCACCACAACCAGAGCAAGCTCCTGAGTACTCAAAGAGAGGCTGAGCAAACTGTGAGTTCTTGACGTTGGACTGTACATCGACCATGTAAGACTTGTTGGTCACCTGATGACGCATATAGTCCCAGTCGCACTGCTTGTCGCGAACCTCATCAAGGTGAACCATCTTGAGCGCCTTACCCTGCTTGTTGCCTGGACAGGTGTTGACACAGTTGGAACAACCGAGACAGTCGAGGTAGTTGACCTGAATGCGGAACTTAAGACCAGCCTCCTTGAAGCCCTTGCCCGTAGCGTCAAGTAGCGCTACATTGGTACCCTGAGCCTCCTTTTCGTTGAGTAGGAATGGACGGATCGTAGCGTGAGGACAGACGAAAGCACATTGGTTGCACTGGATACAGTTGTCCTCGATCCATACAGGTACGAGGTCAGAGACACCACGCTTCTCGGAGTCGGCCGTACCAGAGTCCCAGGTACCATCCTCGCGACCTGCGAAAGCAGAGACGGGGAGTGAGTCACCACGCTGAGCGTTGATGACACGTACCACGTTGCGTACGAAGTCTGTGTCGCCTGCATGCTCGACTGCGGGCTCGTCGGGGAGGTTAGCCCACTCAGCCTTGACGGGAACCTGGATAACGTTGGCACCCTCGTCGACAGCTGCGAAGTTCTTATTGACAATCTCCTCACCCTTACGAGAGTAAGACTTGACGATAAACTTCTTCATCTGCTCTACTGCGAGATCGTAAGGGATGACACCAGAGATCTTGAAGAAGGCGCTCTGCAGGATCGTGTTCGTGCGGTTGCCTAGACCAATGCGCTGAGCAATCTCGGTAGCGTTGATCATGTAGAAGGAGATCTCATTCTCAGCGAGGTAACGCTTGATGTGGTTGGGTAGGTGCTCCTCGATGCTGTCTAGATCCCAGACAGAGTTGAGTAGGAACGTGCCACCCTTGCGAAGACCTGCGAGGACGTCGTACATGCGTAGGTAAGCGGGTACGTGGCAAGCGACGAAGTTGGGGCGTACGACTAGATAGGTGCTACGGATGGGCTGATCGCCGAAGCGTAGGTGAGAGGCGGTAAAGCCACCGCTCTTCTTAGAGTCGTAAGCGAAGTAAGCCTGGCAGTACTTATTGGTGTTTTCGCCAATGATCTTGACGGAGTTCTTGTTTGCACCGACCGTACCGTCAGCTCCTAGTCCGAAGAACTTAGCTTCGTAAGCATCGCTCTCGAGCTCGACCTCCTTGCCTAGGGGAAGAGACTTGAAGGTGACGTCGTCAACGATACCAACGGTAAACTGATCCTTTGGCTCGTTCATCGCTAGATTGTCAAAGACGGCGATGATCTGAGCGGGTGTCGTGTCTTTGCTTGATAGACCGTAGCGACCGCCTACAACTAGCGGAGCATTGGGCTGTGTGTAGAGCGCGTTCTTGACATCGAGGTAGAGTGGATCACCAGCAGCTCCTGGCTCCTTCGTACGGTCGAGGACAGCGATACGCTTGACGCTCTTGGGCAGTGCACCGAGGAAGTGCTCTACGCTGAATGGACGATAGAGGTGTACAGCGACAAGTCCTACCTTCTTGCCCTGAGCGCGTAGGTAGTCGATGGACTCGCGGATAGCCTCTGTGGCAGAGCCCATAGCGATGACGACGTGCTCAGCCTCGGGATCTCCGTAGTAGTCGAAGAGGTGGTAGTGACGTCCCGTGATCTTAGCTAGCTGATCCATATAGTCCTGTGCGATAGCGGGGACTGCATCGTAGAAGGGGTTGGAAGCCTCACGAGCCTGGAAGAAGATATCACCGTTCTGAGCGGTACCACGTACTACAGGAGCATGGGCGCTGAGTGCACGCTCACGGAACTGGCGCAGAGCCTTTTGGTCAATGAGTGGCTCGAGGTCCTCGTTGGAGAGGTACTCGATCTTCTGGATCTCGTGTGAAGTGCGGAAGCCATCGAAGAAGTGGATGAAAGGTACGCGGCTCTTGATCGCGGTGAGGTGGGCAACAGCTGCAAGGTCCATCACCTCCTGCACGGAGCCCGTGCAGAGCTGTGCGAGACCCGTCATACGAGCGCTCATCACGTCCTGATGATCACCAAAGATAGAGAGAGCCTGCGAAGCGATCGTACGAGCAGCTACGTGGTAGACACCTGGGAGCAGCTCACCAGCCACCTTGTACATATTAGGTAGCATCAGGAGCAGACCCTGAGATGCGGTAAAGGTGACACCGAGAGCACCCGCCTGTAGTGCACCGTGCATAGCGCCAGCAGCACCAGCCTCACTCTGCATCTCCTGTACCTCGACGATCTCGCCGAAGATGTTCTTCCGCTTAGCAGCTGCCCACTCATCGACATACTCCGCCATCGTGGAGGAGGGGGTGATGGGGTAGATAGCTGCTACTTCGCTAAACATGTAGGCGACATGTGCGGCCGCTTGGTTGCCGTCACAAGTCATTGTTTTCTTAGTTGGATTAGCCATTTCTATGTATTGATTTTTCCTTGTGTGTTGTTGTAGTTAGTCGCTTTAGTAGATAAAGCCGAAGAGCCATAGTGGGATCACGTTGTCATGACCTATGGGAATGCCTTGCACTGCGTAGTAACGGTCCGACCGATAGCGCCCGCCTAGCTCCTTGTCAATGCGAAACTCGTAGGTCTCATCTAGCACGAAGTGTACCTGTGCCCGTCCGCCCGTGTTGACCTGATGAGCATGATTGAGATGCGTCAAGAAAAAGGTGGCGTACAGCCCCGTGCTGGTCACAGGCTCGGGTACGAGTGCGTAGCCAATGTTGGTGTTTTGCAGATAGCACATAGCCGGCTTGCGTGTGGTCGTCTCTGCACCCACACGGTATAGCTGCGTGACGAGACCAGCGTCAGAGAGGATGTGCATATAGTTGGAGATGGTAGCACGCGAGGCGCTGATCATCTGCGAGAGCTGAGAGACATTGGGCGAGGTGGGTGCCGTGCGCCCCAGTTCGTAGAGTAGTCTACGTAGCTTGGGTAGCAGACGCTGGTCCAGATTGCGCAGGAAGCTCACATCAACCTCCAGCATCATGTTGATATTCTTCAGCAGATTCTCCGAGTAGTTGCGATCCTCGAGGAAGAAAGGGTAGTAGCCGTGGTGCGTATAGTCCGCTAAGTAGTTGAGCGGATTGACCATCCCCATGATCTCACGAGAGATGGTCTCGTGGTTCTTCAAGATCTCCTCTAGCGAAAGCTGCGGGAGGTCTAGTCCCGTCTTGAGCTGGATGAACTCACGGAGTGAGAAACCGTCCAGCCGGTAGACCGCTCCTGGTAGTTGCTCTTCAATGGGGAGCGCCGAGTCGTACTGCACGATCGAGGTCGTGTAGATGATCTGCAGGTCTGGCATCAAGTGCGTACAGGTCAGCAGATCCTCATGCCACGAGGGATACTTATATATTTGGTCTAGTAGCAGGTGCCGCCCACCATGATCGTAGAAGCCCTTGGCAAAGTCTACAAGCGTCTCGCTGGTAAAGAGGAAGTTGTTCAGATTGACGTAGAGACACTTCCTATTGAGCGACCCAAAAGTCCTCGCAGCATAGTCCAGTAGGAAGGTGGTCTTGCCCACGCCACGACAGCCATAGATACCGATCAGTGGAGCCGAGAAGTCAATCTCGCCAAAGAGGCTACGCTGTATCGGATTGCTCAGATTGCGCAGCAGGTAATCGTGTGTTCTATAGAGTGCTTCCACTACTTTGTCGTTGAAGTTTTTACTTGGTACCTATATCTTGGTAGTGCAAAGGTACACAAACTTCTGTAATTGACAAGTGCTCTTGGCAAAAATCTTCGTGTTTTGAGTGAACTGTCCCATTCGGATGACAAGTTGCCCACATCAAACTAGCAATGAGTAGGCACAGACTACCACTTGTTAGCGACATTCCAACGGCTTCACCTAGAGCTGCTTGGAGTTTCTTCCGTATGAAACAGTACTAGAGCTTGAAAAAGCAATCCAGGTATAGGATGTTATCACCTGTAGTCCCTAGAAGAGAGGAGTATAATGTGTCAGCTTTGCAATCTCATCCGAGTACCTCGGAAGATATAGCTCTAGGGGTGGATACAATAAAAAAGGGGCTGTCCTAAGACAGCCCCTTCTCATTAACCTTAAAATCTAACACCATGAAAAACACGTTGCAAAGGTAAGACTTATTCTTCATATATGCAACACGCTGGCGCAACATCTTCGTAATTTCTTTTGACTTAGGGCTCCTCAAGTCCCAGACTTAGCGATACTACTTGGCTAGAGACTGGGACTAATACAGTGAGAGCGAGTAACTCGGAGGGGGTGAGACCCTAGAGTTACTCGCTCTTGCTATTTGTTGTGCTAGTGTCTTACGGAGGCGTCTGTCACGAAGTGTGGTAGACGCCCCGTAGGAGTGTTAGCTTCATTTACTTAGCTTTCTTAGCATCGCGGATGATTACCTCGATGAGGTTGTTCTGCTTGAGGAGCTCCTGAGCAATCTTCTGGACGTCTGCAGGCTTGATGCTGTTGAGCGTCTTCTCGTAGTCTGTCTGGAAGTCACGACCGTAGAAGAAGAAGTCAACCATATGATCGAGCCAGTAGTCGTTCTTCTTGAGATCCTCAGCGTGGTCCTTCTTCATATTGAGGATTGTCTTGTCAAACATCTCCTTGTCGGGACCATTCTTAGCTACCTTCTCGAGCTCTGCGTAGATGATCTTGTTGAGTCTGTCTACCTTCTCAGGGTCTGTCTGGTAGAAGATCTGGAAGACCGTCTCGCCCTTAGGATTGTCGCTGATAGAGCCACCCGAGCTGACACCGTATGTGCCACCCTCGTCCTCACGGACGGTAGCTGTGTAGACCTGATCCATGACTGCTCCGAGTACCTCCATGGCTAGCTCGTTGTGGAGCGTGTAGGGTAGCTTGCCCGTATAAGCAGCTATGACCATAGCCATCGGAGTAGCAAGCTCCTTCTTGAAGTCAATGTGTATAGAGCCCTGACGTACTGCGGGTACGAGCTCCTTGTACATGTTGTGCTTGCGACCCTTGGTAGGTACAGAAGCTACATACTTCTCTAGGTAAGGAATGAGCTGCTCTGGCGTCACGTTACCGATGAAGTAGAGCTGTAGGTCACCAAGGTCAGCGATGCGCTCTTTCCAAATCTGCATCACGCGATCGTAGTTGACAGCCTCGATCTCAGCAATAGTAGCACGTCGCATCTGAGGATCGTTGTTGTAGAGCGCATATAAGAGCGAGTCCTGGAAGGGAACCATAGGATTGGACTCCATGTTCTTGATCTGCTCGATCATGTTGGTGCGCCAGTTGGTAAAGGCATCAGCATCCTGTCTAGGCTGTGTCATGCGGAGGTAGAGGAGCTGGAAGAAGGTCTCCATATCCTCAAGCGTAGAGATACCACTGAAGTAAGTTCTCGTGCCACCCATAGAGCCCGAAGCAGAGACGCTACGACCCGTGAGTGCCTTGGAGAGGGTAGGATTGTCAAACTTGCCTACACCACCCAGTGCGACGACGCTACTGAGGTTCTTGATGTTGGGTAGATCCTTAGCGTTCTTAAGGTAAGCGTTGGTGCCACCAGGAGCGACAGCTGTGAGTGAGATCTGATTCTTCTTGTAGTCGGTCGTTTTGAGATAGACTACCATGCCGTTGCTCAGGGTGAGGCGCGTCGTACCAAACTTAAGGTTGTCCTCACGCTTGGTTACTTTGCCAGCCTTGGGCGCCTTATCCATCAGCTTCATATCAGAGACGGCATCCTTGATAGGCTCTACGGGGAGCTTGCGGTACTCGTTGACCTTAGCGACTAGCTCAGCCTCGGTGGGTAGTACGAGTCCCTCCTTGTCGGGAGCTGTGAGCATAAGTACCATATTCTTGTCGCCAATGACTGACTGTACCATCTGGTTGACTACCTCTAGAGGGATGTTTGCAGCGACTTGCTCCATAATTGCCTTCTCCATCTCAATGCCTGGGATGTAGCCACCTGTGGTGAAGTAATTCTTATACTCGTTGGCGTAAGCACTATTCTTACGAGTCTCACGCTCGTTGTAGCTATTCTCATAAGCCTTGAGGAGACCAGTGCGAGCACGCTCATACTCACCCTGAGTGAAGCCATACTGGCGTATGCGCTCTATCTCAGCCATGAGAGCCTTGAGTGCTACATCTAGCTCGCCCTCACGTGCTGTAACGTCAAAGGTAAGAGCGTCTTTCGTCTGAGCGAGGAAGAAGTTGCTTATATAGCCATTAGCGCTAGTGAAAGCGGGATTTGGCTTGTGCATTAGGTCTGTGAAGCGCTCATCGATGATGCGGTCTGTGATACCATATAGGTAGTTCTTCATAACGCCAGCGATGGTGCGTGTCATCTCGACAGGCATAGCGTCTGTCTTGAACATAACCATTAGGTTCGTGCTGGTAGCCTCCTTGTCCTTTTCGATAGCTACGAGAGGAGCATCGTTGTCCTCTACGGGGAAGTAGACACGCTCTGCTGCATTGACAGGAGCAGGGATGTCGGCAAACATCTCTTTGATCTTCTTCTCTACGTAGTCTACGTCGACATCGCCGACCACGATGATGGCCTGTAGGTCGGGGCGATACCACTTGTGATAGTAGTCGCGTAGCTCGTTGTACTTAAAGCCGTTGACCACGCTCATCAGACCGATAGGCATGCGTACGCCGTAGCGGTTGTTGGGGTAGATCTTGGGGAGTGCGGTATTGAGCATACGCATCTGCGCATTGTCTCGTGAGCGCCACTCCTCGGTGATGACCCCGCGCTCCTTGTCTATCTCCTGGTCAGCTAGGGTCACGAAGCCACTCCAGTCATGTAGGATGAGTAGGCAGCTGTCGATGAATCCCTTGCGCTCTGTGGGAGCCTCCATCAGCGTGTAGACCGTCTCGTCAATACCCGTATAGGCGTTGAGGTTGTAGCCGAAGCGCATACCGTTTGACTCAAGGTAGCTAATGAGTGTCTTGTCAGGGAAGTTCTTCGTGCCGTTGAAGCACATGTGCTCTAGGAAGTGAGCCAGACCGCGCTGATTCTCCTCCTCAAGGATAGATCCGACCCGCTGAGCAATGTAAAACTCTGCACGATTCTTCGGCTGCTCGTTGTGACGGATGAAGTAGGTTAGCCCATTGGCGAGCTTGCCCGTACGGACTTGTGGGTCTATGGGCAGTGGTTGACTCATGTCCTGAGCAAAGGCTACACGAGGTAGCAGCATGGTCAGGAGGACCACAGCCATAGACAGCATTCGCTTTAGATTCATATCCAGTTGTCTAAAAGTTATTGATGTATTACTAGTTGTCTGTTCAAAAGATCGTGAGTGTAGAGCTAGAGAGACACACCCTTTGTTATATAGACGAGTAGGAACCCGTATATGTTGCAAGAGGTCTTCGCTGAGATCTAGCACATTCACCCAAATGCAAAGATACTCACTTTTTACAAACCATGGATTGTCACTCAAGGCTGACGCATCCTAATCTCTCTTCTAGGGTCTACATAAGGTAACCTCTAGGGGGAGAAATATGGCTAGAACCTCGCTACACAGCGCTATAGCCCCACTTTATAGCCACTCTAGCATATCGGCTGATTGTGCTCTCTACCGAGGAATTTGGAAATCTCCAGGGAGCAAACGAAAATTCCCCACGGAAGGCCGAAATAAAAGTTCGGAAGAATGAAATGAAACTTCGGAAGATTGAAATCAAAGTTCCAATGAATTTTTTTATTCCTCGGTGGAGGATTCGGGATCCCTCCATGGATAACTCCGATTTCCCAGGGAGGGTGCTCAACGGGGGTGCTTTTAAAGAAAAAAGGGGAGGACACCATCGCTTGGTATCCTCCCCATAGAAATAGGATGACGTATGTGTGCTTAGAAGCGGTAGCCCACGGAGATAGCTGGGTGGACGTAGAAGTCGTCATAGCCGATGCTCCTCACAAGATTGCGTCCCGCACGTAGACTGATCTCGCCACTCCAGTTGCTCCGAGAGACAAACTTCCAGCCGCCACCGAGACCGATACCCCAGGAGGTGCCTTGCAGGGTTTCGCTTGTTGTTTGGTCGTTCATGGGGTTGTAGTGTCTTATGGTATAGCGATTGTAGTTGATCGCCGTGTTTGCCTCTATAAAGAAGCCTGAGTTAAGCCTTGTCATCGAGAGCTTCTTGCCACCGAAGTACCAGCGAGCATAAGGCATCACGCCAAAGGCGGGAAAGAGCGAGGCCTCATAGTCTTCCCCCTGGGCAAAGCTGGCGCTGATGGTAGCTCCGAAGCCTAGGTCTTTGACCTTGGTCGTGGCGCGCTCGTACTCGAGTGAGACAGCCTTGAAGGCTACGGGTGCTAGGAGGTTGAGGCGTACCTCGTTGAGTGTCTGTGGTAGTGGAGCCTCTGGCTCGCCCTGCACGACGACTACCTGTGCAGAGAGACAGTATCCCGTAGCGAGGACGAGGGCGCAGAGTGCGAAGGCTTTCTTGAGTAGGTTGTTCATAAGGGTGCTTATATTTGATAGGTTATACGTGCTTGTGGAGCCAAAGGTAGCAAATAGTTTTCAAATAGTCACAGATTCGTCTGGCTAGAGTAATGCACAGATGGGCTTCTTTCGTTATCCTGTTGTATCTTTGTGGTGCAATAACTATAAGTCTACCTGTACTATGAAACAAGACGCTACTGCTACAAAGCAAAACTCGACGAAAAGCTATACTTGGCTCATCTATCTAGCCGCATGGCTCGTCATCGTGCTGATCCAGTCCATCCTGATCGGGCAGAGCAGTACGATGGCTAAGTCCTTATTCCAAGCGCCATCACACTATCTCTCTACGTGGCTACTGGATATCTTCCTGATTGCGATCTTCTACCTCAACTACTACTATGTCGCTGGGCACATGATGCGCCGTCGTCACTTCGGGGGCTACATCGCTTTTGTGGTAGTCGTGGCGGTGGTCGCGCTCTTTATGCCGATCCTTTGCAAGGCGCTCTTCGGATGGCGTACGCCTACGCAGGATCTACCCTTTGTCACGGTCTCTTGGTCGGGCGCTATCGGGGCGGTCACGGTCATCACGATCGGACTGGCGGTGCGTGCGCTCCTAGAGTGGCTCAAGCTCAACAAGCTCACGGCTGAGCAACGTGAAGAGCTGATCAAGCTACGCAATGAGGTGACCTCGCATAAGATGCAAGCGAAGAGTGACACAATCAAGCCCACCACGGAGGTAACGCCTACACCAGCAGAGCTTGCAGCACAAGAGCCAAAGCCTATCGCTCCCGCTCAGCCTGACTAAGCGGACAGAATGCGAATGATCGTGAGCCCATCACGGAGTGGTAGGAGGAGCTGCTCCACTCCGCTGTCCTGAGCTACCAGTGCGTTGAAGTGCTGGATTCCTTCCAGCTGAAGGTCGTGATGGGTCGTTGGGGCGGTTACTTTACCGTCCCAGAGGGTATTGTCGGCCAAGATGATAGCTCCTGGGCGTAAGTGCTTGCGCAGTAGCTGGTAGTAGTCGGGGTACTGACGCTTGTTGGCGTCAATGTAGACGAGATCGTAGTCCTGCTGCGCAAGTAGTGCGGGCATCAGCTCTAGAGCCAGACCGTGGTGTATGTGAATGCGCTCGGCACACCCGCTGCGTGCTACGAAAGGGGAGAGGAAGTGGATCATCTCTGCATCGCACTCGATGGAGTCAATTTCGCCAGACACAGGTTCGAGCGCCATCGCCATGGCTATCGTTGAGTAACCACTATAAGCGCCCAGCTCTAGGACACGCTTGGCACCACTGAGCTTAATGAGCATCGAGAGCAGCCCCGCCTGCGTAGCTCCACAGACCATCCTCGGCTGAAGGAGGCGCACATAGGCAGTGCGGAGCAATTCGTCTAGTAGGGGATCCCCGAAGGAGCTGTGCTGCTGGGCATAAAGCTCTAGCTCTGCGTCCATACTCTATATAATATAAGGTGTCAACGGCTCAGCTGAAGAGCTGCTCGTAAGGCTAAGTCGTAGCTGGCCACGCCAAAGCCAGCGATGCTACCACGGCAGTAGGGCGCTATGAGTGAGGTGTGGCGGTAAGTCTCACGAGCTAGAGGCTGGGAGATGTGCACCTCGATGACTGGTAGAGAGATAGCACGTATCGTGTCTGCGATAGCTACGGAGGTATGCGTGTAGCCCCCCGCATTGAGTATGACCGCTTGGTAGCCTAGTTCCTGAGCCATGTAGAGGTACTCGATGAGTGCGCCCTCGTAGTGCGAGTAGCGTATGGCGATTGTCGCCTCTGTGGTGGCATTTGCTAGCTGCTCCAAGTAGGGGACTAGAGGCGTCGATCCGTAGATCTCGGCTTCGCGCTGACCTACCTGGACTAGGTTAGGACCATTGAGGATGAGTATGGCTGGCTTGCCCGTGGTCGGGGTAGCAAGGGGTTCGATCAAACTATTTGTAGACATAGTAAACTTGTCGATTTAGATGCAAATGGCTAACTTCGTAGCGCAAAGATAGTAAGAAACTCCCTTGCAATGAGTCTAGAACCAAGACAGCAACTGATACAGCGCTACAAAACTTATCTGAGGCTGGAGCAACACCTCTCGGACAATAGTATCGACTCCTACCTCTACGACGTGGACAAGCTCTACACCTACATAGGTGACATGGGGTTGAGTCTGCGCGAGGTAACTCTGCAGCATCTCAATAACTTTGCGGCGCATCTGCTGGACTTAGGCATCTCGATGCGTTCGCTGGCTCGTGTGCTGAGCGGGGTCAAGAGTTTCTTTCGCTTTCTATCGCTAGAGGAGGAGATAGAGCGTGACCCGACGGATATGCTGCAGACGCCACCGATACCTAAGAAGCTCCCGGAGGTGCTCACGCTGGCAGAGATAGACAGCCTCCTCGGAGCTATCGACGAGGAGCGCCCCGAGGCCTCACGAGATACGGCTATCATAGAGGTGCTCTACAGTTGCGGGCTACGTGTGTCGGAGCTTTGCGGGCTGACCTATTCCGACGTCTTCCTCGATGAAGGCTATCTGCACGTCTGGGGCAAGGGACGCAAAGAGCGGCTGGTGCCGATGAGTCCCAAGGCGGTCGCTGATGTGCAGCGCTATCTCAACGATCCCTGTCGCTATAATGCGAAGCCTGAGTATGATCAGTATATCTTCATCTCACGTCGTGGTCAACCGATCTCTCGCATCACGGTCTTCTGTCTGATCCGCACGCTGGCTGAGCTGGCGGGTATACATAAGGAGATCAGTCCGCACACGTTGCGTCACAGCTTTGCCACACATCTGCTTGAGGGAGGTGCCGACCTGCACGCTATCCAGCTGATGATGGGGCACGAAAGCATCGCGACGACGGAGATCTACACCCACGTGGATCGCACAGCACTCCGTGCCGACATCCTGCGTTACCACCCTCGCAATCAACAGCACCCTACGTCTCACGATGCCGAGTGACCCAACCAAGCTCTAAAAGCAAAAGCAGGAGACAGCCCATGAGCCGTCTCCTGCTTTGATTGTGTTGTAGCGTTTAGCTAAGACTTAGAAGCGATAGGTCGCACCGAGTGTCAGGAATGCTACAGAAGAGTACCCAGTCTCTAGCATCATAGCCCACTTGTTAGAAAGGTAGTATCTAGCACCTAGAAAAGAACCATAGCCTGGTCCAAGATCAGATTCTTTAGCGAGTGTGGAATCAAACTTGTATATAGGATTGGTCTCAAGGTGGAGTCCTAATAAGACACACCAATATGTATCAAGTCTATCAATAAACTGGTAGTGTAGAGTGCCTCGAGCAGCAATTAGAGTTTGGGTCCCATAGTAGCTCTTATCAGCGGAGAACTTAGTGACCTCCGTTGCGACATAGCCTCCTACACCGATAGATCCATTTCCATCAAAGAGGTTACCCGCAACACTATGATCTACACTAAGGACTAATGGTGGAACGGCTACTTTAAGTCCTCCGGTGAACCCAGCTCCTATTCCCATATTTAGGAGCGTCGTCCCCTTGCTAAAGGTAGACTGAGCCTGCGCTGCAAAGCCAAGCGTGAGCATGGCGATGATGAGTAGTGCGATTCTTTTCATAGTTTGTTTTGTTTATGAAGTGATTGGATTGTTTATGCTTTGTTGGCGCGCTTGCGGTCTAGCTCATTGAGCAGGATTTTGCGCAGACGCATGGATTTAGGCGTGACCTCCACATACTCGTCAGCCTTGATATACTCTAGCGCATCCTCTAGGCTGAAGACGACGGGAGGAGCCAGTGCTACCTTGTCATCACTACCTGCAGCACGCATGTTGGTGAGCTTCTTGCTCTTGCAGACATTGACCGTCAGGTCGTTGTCCTTCGTATGCTCGCCGATCACCTGACCAGCGTAGACCTCCTCTTGGGGGGCGATGAAGAAGCGTCCGCGGCTCTGGAGGTTGTTCAGCGCATAGGCAAAAGCGGTACCGCTCTCACCCGCTATGATGCTACCATTGTTACGACGCTCTATGTCTCCACGCCAAGGACCAAACTCTAGGAAGCGGTGTGCTATGACAGCCTCACCAGCCGAAGCAGTCAAGACGCTGTTGTTGAGCCCGATGATACCACGCGAAGGTATTGTGAAGACGAGATGCGTACGACCGTTCTTGCTCTCCATGGCGGTCATCTCGCCCTTGCGCTGTATGACCATATCGATGATGCGACTACTGGTCTCGTCGGGGAGATTGATCGTCAGCTCTTCGATAGGCTCGCACTTCACGCCGTCTATCTCTTTGATAATGACCTGAGGTTGACCCACCTGTAGCTCGTAACCCTCACGGCGCATTGTCTCGATTAGCACGGAGAGGTGCAGGACACCACGGCCGAATACATTCCACGAGTCTGCCTGATCGGTCGTCTCAACACGTAGAGCAAGGTTCTTGTCTAGCTCACGCATCAGACGCTCATGGATATGGCGAGAGGTGACAAACTTACCTTCCCGTCCGTAGAAGGGGGAGTTATTGATCGTGAAAAGCATCGACATCGTCGGCTCATCGACCGAAATTGTGTCTAGCGCCTCGGCATGCTCAGGGTCAGCGATCGTGTCGCCAATCTCAAAGTGGTCAAAGCCCACGATGGCGCAAATGTCGCCACTGGAGACCGAGTCAGCCTTTGCCTTGCCAATGCCTTCAAAAGTGTAGAGTTCCTTGACCTTCTCCCGATGAGGATCACGGTCTTTGTGGCAGAGGAGCACGGTGTCACCGTTGTGTATGGTGCCACGATGCACGCGTCCCACAGCGATACGTCCCACGTAGGAGCTGTAGTCCAGCGAGGTGATGAGCATCTGCAGTGGGCCGTCCAACTGTTGTGGTGCGGGGATCTCAGAGATGATCGCATCGAGTAGGGGCGTGATGTCTTCCGTCGGCTTCTCCACGTCACGGCTCATCCAGCCCTGCTTGGCGCTACCGAAGAGGGTGACGAAGTCAAGCTGCTCATCGGTCGCTTCCAGCGAAGCCATCAAGTCGAAGACCATGTCCTGCACCTCCATGGGGCGGCAGTTGGGCTTGTCCACTTTGTTGATGACGACGATCGGCTTAAGTCCTATGGCGAGGGCTTTCTGCAGTACGAAGCGGGTCTGAGGCATTGGCCCCTCGAAGGCATCTACGAGTAGCAGGCACCCGTCGGCCATGTTGAGCACGCGCTCCACCTCACCGCCGAAGTCCGCGTGTCCTGGGGTGTCTATGACGTTGATCTTGACCCCTTTGTAGGTGATGCTGACATTTTTAGAAACGATCGTGATGCCTCGCTCTCGCTCTAGGTCGTTGTTGTCTAGAAAGGTGTCAACCTCAGCAGCTTTGTCCTCTCGAAAGAGCTTGGCCGCGAGGAGCATTTTGTCGACAAGGGTCGTCTTACCGTGGTCGACGTGAGCGATGATAGCGATGTTTCTTAGTTCTTGCATGTGTGTGGAGCTTCTGTCCTATAGTTATACGGGTGCAAAGGTACGAAAAACGGCGGGGAGAGATAGGGGTTAGAGGTTAGAAGTTAGAGATCGTACATTCCACCCGCTAATGCAATTTCTCAAGAATGATGTTTTTGATGACTTC
>ERZ827520.891-NODE-891-length-41351-cov-3.912001_pt1 | contig 41351 bp, 35 predicted proteins | sample MGYA00519581_ERZ827520 | MGnify/ENA primary metagenome ERZ827520 (study PRJEB31778, sample SAMEA3449339) | human gut metagenome | biome: human gut; feature: human-associated habitat; material: faeces | place: United Kingdom | collected 2010/2012 ...
ACCACCACCGATATTGCCACCTGCCGGAGCGCCACCACCCTGACGACCACCCAGCATCTGCATGGTGCCGCCAACGTTCACCACGACTTCTGTGGTGTAGCGATCCTGACCGGATTGATCGGTCCATTTGCGGGTACGCAGCTGACCTTCGATATAAACCTGAGAACCTTTACGCAGATATTCGCTGGCTACTTCTGCCAGTTTGCCGAACAGCACAACGCGGTGCCATTCAGTCTGCTCTTTCATCTCGCCGGTCGCTTTGTCACGCCAGGATTCGGAAGTAGCCAGCGTAATGTTGGCAACTGCGCCACCATTTGGCATGTAGCGTACTTCCGGGTCCTGACCCAGATTACCAACGAGAATAACCTTGTTTACGCCTCTGCTGGCCATGTTCGTGTCTCCTGAAAAAAAATCGTTCTGAATAAGTGTAAACGCGCGATTGTACCATTACCAATAGCGCTTTTACTATGTTGTGACCTCGGTTCCGGGAAACAAACCTGGCCAGACATTGTTACACAACACTCCGGGTAATGCATTCCAATACTGTATATTCATTCAGGTCAATTTGTGTCATAATTAACCGTTTGTGATCGCCGGTAGCACCATGCCACCGGGCAAAAAAGCGTTTAATCCGGGAAAGGTGAATGGATAAGATCGAAGTTCGGGGCGCCCGCACCCATAATCTCAAAAACATCAACCTCGTTATCCCCCGCGACAAGCTCATTGTCGTGACCGGGCTTTCGGGTTCTGGCAAATCCTCGCTCGCTTTCGACACCTTATATGCCGAAGGGCAGCGCCGTTACGTTGAATCCCTTTCCGCCTACGCGCGGCAGTTTCTGTCACTGATGGAAAAGCCGGACGTCGACCATATTGAGGGGCTTTCTCCTGCCATCTCAATTGAGCAGAAATCAACGTCTCATAACCCGCGTTCTACGGTGGGGACAATCACCGAAATCCACGACTATTTGCGTTTGTTGTTCGCCCGCGTCGGCGAGCCGCGCTGTCCGGACCACGACGTCCCGCTGGCGGCGCAAACCGTCAGCCAGATGGTGGATAACGTGCTGTCGCAGCCGGAAGGCAAGCGTCTGATGCTGCTCGCGCCAATCATTAAAGAGCGCAAAGGCGAACACACCAAAACGCTGGAGAACCTGGCAAGCCAGGGTTACATCCGTGCTCGTATTGATGGCGAAGTCTGCGATCTTTCCGATCCGCCGAAACTGGAACTGCAAAAGAAACATACCATTGAAGTGGTGGTTGATCGCTTCAAGGTGCGTGACGATCTTACCCAACGTCTTGCCGAGTCGTTTGAAACCGCGCTGGAGCTTTCCGGTGGTACCGCGGTAGTTGCGGATATGGACGACCCGAAAGCGGAAGAGTTGCTGTTCTCCGCTAATTTCGCCTGCCCAATTTGCGGCTACAGTATGCGTGAACTGGAGCCGCGACTGTTTTCGTTTAACAACCCGGCAGGGGCCTGCCCGACCTGTGACGGCCTTGGCGTACAGCAATATTTCGATCCTGACCGCGTGATCCAGAATCCGGAATTGTCGCTGGCAGGTGGTGCGATCCGAGGCTGGGATCGCCGCAATTTCTATTACTTCCAGATGCTGAAATCGCTGGCAGATCACTATAAGTTCGACGTCGAAGCGCCGTGGGGCAGCCTGAGCGCGAACGTGCATAAAGTGGTGTTGTACGGTTCTGGCAAAGAAAACATTGAATTTAAATACATGAACGATCGTGGCGATACCTCCATTCGTCGTCATCCGTTTGAAGGCGTGCTGCACAATATGGAGCGCCGTTATAAAGAGACGGAGTCCAGCGCGGTACGCGAAGAATTAGCCAAGTTCATCAGCAATCGCCCGTGCGCCAGCTGCGAAGGGACGCGTCTGCGTCGGGAAGCGCGCCACGTGTATGTCGAGAATACGCCGCTGCCTGCTATCTCCGACATGAGCATTGGTCATGCGATGGAATTCTTCAACAATCTCAAACTCGCAGGTCAGCGGGCGAAGATTGCGGAAAAAATTCTTAAAGAGATCGGCGATCGTTTGAAATTCCTCGTTAACGTCGGCCTGAATTACCTGACGCTTTCCCGCTCGGCAGAAACGCTTTCTGGCGGTGAAGCCCAGCGTATTCGTCTGGCGAGCCAGATTGGTGCGGGCCTGGTTGGCGTTATGTACGTGCTGGATGAGCCGTCTATCGGCCTGCACCAGCGCGATAACGAGCGCCTGTTGGGTACGCTTATCCATCTGCGCGATCTCGGTAATACCGTGATTGTGGTGGAGCACGACGAAGACGCGATTCGCGCGGCTGACCATGTGATCGATATCGGTCCTGGTGCGGGTGTTCACGGCGGTGAAGTGGTCGCGGAAGGTCCACTGGAAGCGATTATGGCGGTGCCGGAGTCGTTGACCGGACAGTACATGAGCGGTAAACGCAAGATTGAAGTGCCGAAGAAACGCGTTCCGGCGAATCCGGAAAAAGTGCTGAAGCTGACGGGTGCACGCGGTAATAACCTGAAAGACGTGACGCTAACGCTGCCAGTCGGTCTGTTTACCTGCATCACAGGGGTTTCAGGTTCCGGTAAATCGACACTGATTAACGACACACTGTTCCCGATTGCCCAACGCCAGTTGAATGGTGCGACCATCGCCGAACCGGCACCGTATCGCGATATTCAGGGGCTGGAGCATTTCGATAAAGTGATCGATATCGACCAAAGCCCAATTGGTCGTACTCCGCGTTCTAACCCAGCGACCTATACCGGCGTGTTTACGCCTGTGCGCGAACTGTTTGCGGGCGTACCGGAATCCCGTGCGCGCGGCTATACGCCGGGACGTTTCAGCTTTAACGTCCGTGGCGGACGCTGCGAAGCCTGTCAGGGCGACGGCATGATCAAAGTGGAGATGCACTTCCTGCCGGACATTTACGTACCGTGCGACCAGTGTAAAGGTAAACGCTATAACCGTGAAACGCTGGAAATTAAGTACAAAGGCAAAACCATCCACGAAGTGCTGGATATGACCATCGAAGAGGCGCGTGAGTTCTTTGATGCCGTACCTGCACTGGCGCGTAAGCTGCAAACGTTGATGGACGTTGGCCTGACGTACATTCGCCTGGGGCAGTCCGCAACCACCCTTTCAGGCGGTGAAGCCCAGCGCGTGAAGCTGGCGCGTGAGCTGTCAAAACGCGGCACCGGGCAGACACTGTATATTCTCGACGAGCCGACCACCGGTCTGCACTTCGCCGATATTCAGCAACTGCTCGACGTGCTGCATAAACTGCGCGATCAGGGCAATACCATTGTGGTGATTGAACACAATCTCGACGTGATCAAAACCGCTGACTGGATTGTCGACCTGGGACCGGAAGGCGGCAGTGGCGGCGGCGAGATCCTCGTCTCCGGTACGCCAGAAACCGTCGCGGAGTGCGAAGCTTCGCATACGGCACGCTTCCTCAAGCCGATGCTGTAATCGTTAAGGCCGCTTTCTGAGCGGCCTTTTCCTTTCAGAGTTGCACCAGCAATTTACGTTTTTCTTCCGGCAGCAAATTCACCGCCTGCTGATAAGACGCATCCACCAGATAATAGATTTGCGAATCCGGCAGCGAACCGTCGAGATACACGGTGCTCCAGTGCGCTTTATTCAGATGGCGGCTTGGACGCACATCGCTGTGCTGCTGACGTAGCAGCTCCGGGCTGGTTTTCAGCGAAACCGCCGGGCGATTTTCTACTTCTTTCACCATCGCAAACAGTACATCTTCCACTTTGATCTGCGTCGCTTTCCAGTCGTTATGCACACTCTGTTCTGCGCCTGGTTTTGCCATGCAATATTGTAGCAACTCCGAAATGGTCATTTTTTACTCCCCTTGTAGTGTCGCGATAATGCGACGCGATCCTCCGTGGATGCGATGTTCCCCCAGCCAGATGCCTTGCCAGGTGCCGGTCTGAATACGCCCTTTATGCACCGGCAATACAAGCGATGTTCCCAGCATTGAGGATTTGATATGAGAAGGCATATCGTCTGCTCCCTCATAGTCATGCTCATAATTTCCGTTGTCGGGAACGGTGCGGAGGAAAAAACGCTCCATGTCGTGGCGTACGGTGGGATCGCAGTTCTCATTAAGTGTCAGAGAGGCGGAGGTATGTTGCAGCAACAGATGCAGTAAACCGATGTTAACGCGCGGCATATCAGCCAGCTGATTCAGAATTTCATCCGTTACCAGATGAAACCCACGAGATTTGGCGCTAAGCGTGAGCGTCTTTTGATACCACATGTGCTGCTCCTTGATAAAACTCTCTTAATCAGTTTGCAGCAAGACAGAGAAAGGATAAAGGTGTGATTAAAAAAACAGCATTCGGGAGAGTATTACGCTCTCCCGCTCTGTCAGTATTCTGAATTGACGATCACCTCTTCACCAAACGCACCCGCTTGTGGCAAGGGTTTGTAGGTAGAGTTGGAGGCGCGCAGAATGCGGATACCACGAGCGCCGACATCGCATGCGGCGGTAATATCGTTATCGGAATCGCCATAAAAAATTCGGATATTTTTATCCTGCAGCCATTGCGATTTAGTATTTTGCCCTGGTTTATCACCCGCAAAGATCACCGGATTCATGTTGGTGGCAGGAATATGAAAATTATCCGCCAGCGTTTTTGAAACCGTTTCTGTTTTCGTCGGGCTACGACCAGTCACAAAGAAGATCGCGTCACCGCGGCGTACATGCATATCAATCAGCTGGCGAGCGACCTCTTTTGGAATGCTGAATTCATCCCAGCCATTGTTCATTTTTTCCCAGAACACAGGATTTTTCAGATAATCTTCGCTTTCTGGCGAGAAGGTTTTTTTGCCGCGCCAGAAGCCCGGACTGGAAAAAAGTACCGTGTCATCGATATCAAACCCCACCGCCATTGGCGGACGCCCTGCGAGGCTATTTTCAATTTGTGCGACCGAAACCCAATGAATTGGTGCCTGTTCAGCAAGCCTGGCAACGTTAGTACCAGGGTTAAGCGGCGAAGGAGATGAGGCCAGGGCAACAGCGGAACTGTTTAGAGCGAACAATAAGCAAACGGCACTGATTGCCTGTGTGATCTTGCGCATATTTTTCCCTAAATAGTCAGTATGTTGAAACTTTTTATTGTGAGATTTGTTGCAAAAACCATCTGACCATAACGCCAGCAGCAGGGGAAAGGAAGGATTATCTGCGGTTTTTGTGATGAAAAGCAGGATGATTATATTTAACCCAGTAAATACGTTCCTGTCGTTTTTTTGTAAAAAAATGTTTATTCCTCAATGAAGGATACATTAATTTTACGTTTATTATGATGAATCCTCTGCAAATGAGCGAAATTTGATAGAACATTTATCTGCTGTACGATTTAATGAACTTAATGATACTGCATTACAAAAACAATCGAAGTTTATAAAGATGATTTCTGGTTGACCAGAACCCTACCCTACAAAGGTGACTAATTTTATTACTCTCGAAGGAGATGATGATATGAATATATCATATGTGAATAGCAACAAAATGACATCTTTACCTGTTGAGCTAGATGCACTAAATAATAAAGATATCTCTTATTCCAAAGATTTTTCTTATGCCAAAGATCTCTTTTTATATATAGAAACACAGTTAAAAATTACAAAAGATTTTTGTAGACCAGGAGAGGAAGTATCAAGATCTATTGCAAGTACAGTTTTTCATGCATTTATTGATTTAGTTAACAAAATCAGAGGCAAGAAAGATTGTATGTATATTTGCACACTTTGCTGTTTTGCCGAGGAGGTTAAAGGTGATTATTCTCATTACAGGACCTTTTTATTTGATATTGGTAATCAATATAAGGTTAAACTTACACAAAGCGGAAAAAAAGAGTTCTCTTTAACATTAGAATTTAACGATACTATAATTGAATCTCAGAAAGTCACAGGCAATAAGGCAAAGCATATTCTTGAGGATATAGAAATATTCTATCGTAACAAACCCGATACTTATTATTAAATTTAATAATGGTTAGATGTGCAGAAATTATTACTCCACACGAAAAAACAGGGAAAGGAATTCCAGATAATTGGGATAAACTTAACAATAAAAGAACTGACAACCTTTTATTATCCCTCACGTAAAACGATGGCATCAAAAAAATCATCTACAAAGAAAGAGTGAAAACGACGACAGTTTAATTTCACTGCAGGCTGGGTAACTCCAGCCTGCTTTCCTGCATTACATTACCGCAGCAAACGCCTTTGCTACACGTTGTACATTTGCCGTATTTAACCCGGCGACACACATGCGACCGCTGGCGATGAGATAAACACCAAACTCCTCACGTAGTCGGTCAACCTGAGCGGCACTTAAACCGGTATAACTGAACATGCCGCGCTGATTAAGCAGATAATCGAAATTGCGTTCTGGCATCTCTGTGCTTAATACCTTCACCAGTTCCTGACGCATTGCCAAAATGCGAGTACGCATCTCTTCTACTTCCGCCAGCCAGCTGGCTTTCAATGCCTCGTCATTCAGCACCGCTGCCACCACCTGCGCACCAAAATTCGGCGGGCTGGAGTAGTTGCGGCGAACTGTTGCTTTCAATTGCCCCAGTACGCGGTCTGCAGCTTCGGCATCTTCACACAGAACAGAAAGTCCGCCGACGCGCTCGCCGTAAAGGGAGAAAATTTTCGAGAACGAATTGCTCACCAGAGCGGGTAATCCAGCGCTGGCAATGGCGCGAATGGCGTAGGCATCCTCTTCCATACCGGCACCAAATCCTTGATAGGCAATATCAAGAAATGGGATAAGCTCGCGGGCTTTGAGAATTTCAATCACCGCATCCCACTGGTTATTAGTGAGATCGGCACCCGTTGGGTTGTGGCAACATGGATGCAGCAACACAATACTGCGGGCAGGTAATGTTTTCAGCGTCGCCAACAGGTCATTAAAGCGCACGCCGTTAGTCGCTTCGTCATACCAGGGGTAAGTACTTACTTCGAATCCAGCCCCGGCGAATATTGCTACGTGGTTTTCCCATGTAGGATCGCTGACCCAGACGCCTGATTCCGGGAAGTAGCGTTTCAGGAAATCTGCGCCCACTTTCAATGCCCCTGAGCCGCCAAGGGTTTGAATGGTTGCTACGCGCTGTTGTTGCAGTACCGGATGGTCGGCACCAAACAGCAGCGGCGCAATGGCATGGCGATAGCTGTTAAGCCCTTCCATCGGTAAATAAAGCGAAGCGCCATGAGGCTGCGCATTCAGGCGCGCTTCTGCATCCGCCACGGCTTTCAGTTGTGGAATAATTCCCTCTTCGTTGTAGTACAGACCGATACTTAAATTCACTTTGTCGCTGCGAGGGTCTTCTTTAAAACGCTCCATAAGCGTAAGAATCGGGTCGCCAGCGTAGGCGTCAACTTTTTGAAACACGCGATGGTTCTCCAGGTTTACGGGCAGGTGGTTAAAACACAATAAACCGGAAGAAGGCGAAGATCGAGTGGATGTTCAGGGGCGAACGGCAATTAGCAACAGAGTGAGACTCATGACAAACGTACATCCGCCAGAGGCACGACCTTCATAAGAGCATGAAAGAATATCAACTTATTGAATTGGTAGGCTTTTATTGGCCGGATAAGGCATTCACGCCGCATCCGGCACAGACAATCAAATATTACAGAACGATTAATCCACGTATTTCATCGCGACCCTTGAAGTCAGGCGCGTGATAAGTTCGTAAGCGCTTACTTTCGTCATTTCAGCGATACGTTCTACGGGCAAACCTTCGCCCCATAAAATGACCGGGTCCCCGGCTTTATCCTGCGCCTGTGGACCTAAGTCTACGCAGATCATATCCATCGCGACTCGCCCGACAATCGGCACTTCGCGACCGTTCACCAGCACTGGCGTACCGGACGGCGCGGCGCGCGGATAACCATCGCCATAACCCATCGCGACTACGCCCAGGCGGGGATCACGTTCGCTTACCCAGGGTCCACCATAACCGACAGGCTCTCCGGCTTTGTGCTCACGCACGGCAATCAGGCTGGAGGTTAGTGACATCACTGGCTGACAGCCAAAATCGGCACCGGTGGAACGATCTTCCAGCGGCGAGACGCCGTAAAGAATGATGCCCGGACGCACCCAGTCAAAATGCGACTGTGGCCACAGCAGAATGCCACCCGATGCGGCAATGGAACGTTGACCTGGTTTGCCTTCGCAAAAGGTATTAAAGATAGCGAGTTGTTTCTCGGTTGCGCCGCATTTTGGTTCATCCGCGCGCGCAAAATGGCTGACGATATTCACCGGCTGACGAACGTTTTTGCACTGGGTCAGGCGATGATAAAACGCCTCAGCCTGTTCCGGCCTTACGCCCAGACGGTGCATACCGGTATCGAGTTTCATCCAGACGGTAACCGGCTCGTCCAGGCTAGCCTCTTCCAGCGCAGCCAGCTGTTCTTCGTTATGCACGGCGGTATGAAAATGTTGCGCAGAAATCGTCGGTAGATCTCTGGCATCAAAAAAGCCTTCGAGTAACAGTACAGGTTTGGTGATTCCCCCCGCACGCAGTCGCAGAGCTTCTTCGAGACGGGCTACGCCAAAGGCGTCAGCATCGGGGAGCGTTCGCGCGGTCTCAAGAAGACCGTGACCATAAGCGTTCGCTTTCACCACCGCAACCAGTTTACTGGCGGGGGCCAGTTCACGCAGACGTTGCAGGTTGTGTCGCAGAGCGCGGCGGTTAATCACAACAGTTGCCGCTTGCATTTGTGTTCCTTGATAAGTGTTTGCTTTAATTACCTAATTCATAAAATAATTATTATTCGTCGTCGTACAGCGGCCCCGCATAGTTGTCGAAGCGCGACCATTGACCGTTAAAGGTCAGGCGTACCGTCCCGATTGGGCCGTTACGTTGTTTACCGATAATAATTTCCGCGATGCCTTTTAAATCACTGTTTTCGTGATACACCTCATCACGATAGATAAACATGATCAAGTCCGCATCCTGCTCGATAGAACCAGATTCACGCAGGTCGGAGTTGACCGGGCGTTTGTCGGCACGTTGTTCCAGAGAACGGTTCAACTGGGACAGCGCCACCACCGGCACGTTCAGTTCTTTCGCCAGTGCTTTCAGCGAGCGGGAGATTTCTGCAATTTCCAGCGTACGGTTATCGGAAAGCGCCGGTACGCGCATCAGTTGCAGGTAGTCGATCATGATAAGCCCGATGCCGCCGTGTTCACGGGCAATACGGCGCGCGCGGGAACGCACTTCCGTTGGCGTCAGGCCGGAGGAATCATCGATATAGATATTACGTTTTTCGAGCAAAATACCCATGGTGCCGGAAATACGTGCCCAGTCTTCATCATCGAGCTGCCCGGTACGGATTTTAGTCTGGTCAACGCGCGACAGCGACGCCAAAGAACGCATCATAATCTGTTCTGATGGCATCTCCAGCGAGAAGATAAGTACTGGTTTATCCTGCAACATCGCCGCGTTTTCGACGAGGTTCATCGCAAATGTGGTTTTACCCATCGACGGACGCGCGGCGACGATGATCAAATCCGACGGCTGCAAGCCAGCGGTTTTTTTGTTGAGATCGTCATAACCGGTGTTTACCCCGGTAACGCCATCGTGTGGCTGCTGAAACAACTGCTCAATACGCGCCACCGTGGCGTCGAGCACATCGGCGATGTTCTTCGGCCCTTCGTCTTTGTTTGCACGACTTTCGGCAATTTTAAAGACGCGGGATTCAGCCAGGTCCAGCAGATCTTCGCTGGTACGCCCCTGCGGATCAAAACCGGCTTCGGCAATCTCATTCGCAACCGAAATCATCTCGCGAACAACGGCACGTTCACGCACGATGTCAGCATAAGCACTGATGTTCGCCGCACTTGGCGTATTTTTTGACAGCTCCGCCAGATAAGCGAAACCACCGACGCTATCAAGTTGCCCCTGGCGTTCCAGCGATTCCGTAAGGGTAATCAGATCGATAGGACTACCGCTTTCCTGTAAACGCGCCATTTCAGTAAAGATATGACGGTGTGGGCGGGTGTAAAAATCGTCTGCCACCACACGCTCGGCTACATCGTCCCAGCGTTCGTTATCCAGCATTAAACCGCCCAACACCGACTGCTCCGCTTCGATCGAGTGCGGAGGCACTTTCAGCCCGGCAACTTGTGGATCGCGTTCGCGGGGTTCAGCCTGCTGTTTGTTGAAGGGTTTATTTCCTGCCATAGTGAATGGAGTTACCGAGATAAAGAATGGGTCGAAACTTTACCATATGAAGCAGACCCTGACGATACGTTCTGGAGGACACATGGCAACACGAATTGAATTTCACAAGCACGGTGGCCCGGAAGTACTTCAAGCCGTAGAGTTCACTCCTGCCGATCCAGCGGAGAATGAAATCCAGGTCGAAAATAAAGCCATCGGCATCAATTTTATCGACACGTATATCCGCAGCGGCCTTTACCCGCCGCCATCGCTCCCCAGCGGATTAGGTACCGAAGCGGCAGGCATCGTGAGTAAAGTCGGCAGTGGTGTAAAGCATATTAAGGCAGGCGATCGTGTAGTCTATGCGCTGTCGGCGTTAGGCGCTTACAGCTCGGTGCATAACATTAATGCGGATAAAGCGGCGATTCTGCCTGCGGCAATTTCTTTTGAGCAAGCGGCGGCATCCTTCCTGAAAGGCTTAACGGTTTATTATCTGCTGCGCAAAACCTATGAAATTAAACCCGATGAGCAGTTCCTGTTCCACGCAGCGGCTGGCGGCGTTGGCTTAATTGCCTGCCAGTGGGCAAAAGCCCTGGGCGCGAAACTTATCGGCACCGTAGGAACCGCGCAAAAAGCGCAGAGCGCGCTAAAAGCCGGCGCGTGGCAGGTTATTAACTATCGTGAAGAGAATCTGGTCGAGCGATTGAAAGAGATCACCGCTGGTAAGAAAGTGCGCGTGGTGTACGATTCCGTGGGCAGAGACACCTGGGAACGGTCGCTGGATTGCCTGCAACGCCGCGGCTTAATGGTGAGTTTTGGCAACTCATCAGGTGCGGTTACCGGTGTGAACTTAGGCATTCTCAATCAGAAAGGCTCGTTGTATGTGACACGCCCTTCCCTGCAAGGCTATATCACCACGCGGGAGGAATTAACCGAGGCCAGTAATGAACTGTTCTCTTTGATTGCCAGCGGTGTGATTAAGGTCGATGTCGCCGAGCAGCAGAAATATCCGCTGAAGGATGCGCAGCGTGCGCATGAGATTCTGGAAAGCCGGGCGACGCAAGGTTCCAGCCTGTTGATTCCATAAAAGAAATAGGGCTTCCACCTGGGAAGCCCTTTCTTTTTATAGTTCGGCTGTATGTAGGGTACAGCACGATGAATCTGTTAGAGGCGTAATAGTGACAGATTTGATTATCAATTCCTATTTTGTTCTAAGGATAAAACCTTAGGTTGTGATCATCCGCACAATCCATTAGTAACGCCAGCGGTCATAACGCTGATATTTCGGCACTTTTGGTGCTTTAATCGCCTTAATAACCCACACCACCGCAACCGCCAGTAGTAACCACGGCAGCAACTTAATCATCAATGCCAGCATACCGCCGAGGAACATAATGGCCGTCGCCACAACCAGCGCGGCGATAATGCCCAGCAACGAAACGCCGGTGACCATCAGCATGACAAAAAAGCCAATCACAAAAAGTAGTTCCAGCATGATGCTCTCCCAAATATGAAATCTCTTGCAGGCATTACAAGAATCATGCCAAAAATAATCTATTGATTTAACAGCAAAACGCCCCGCGACGGTGCGCAGGGCGTGGTGAATTTGACTACTTTTTGGTGAAAAGTTAACGCTTATCCGCCACCAGTTTGAGCGCGTGTTCCAGCACATTAATGTCTGCACCCGCTTTATGGGCATTTTCACTTAAATAACGCCGCCACTGCCGCGCGCCAGGAACACCCTGGAACAAGCCCAACATATGCCGGGTAATATGGCCAAGATACGTCCCCTGGCTGAGTTCACGCTCAATGTACGGATACATGGCGCGCACTACCGCCACCGGATCGGCATCGGTATCCGAGGAACCAAAAATCTCTCGGTCTACCGCCGCCAGAATCCCCGGATTCTGATACGCCTCGCGCCCGACCATCACGCCATCCATATGTTGCAAATGCGCTTTAGCCTCTTCCAGCGACTTGATACCACCGTTAATCGACATTGTCAGATGCGGAAAGTCACGCTTCAGTTGATACACACGCGGATAATCGAGCGGCGGGATTTCACGGTTTTCTTTCGGGCTTAACCCCGAAAGCCAGGCTTTACGTGCGTGGATGATGAACATCTCACACTCGCCTTTGCCGGAAACGGTGTTGATGAAATCGCAGAGAAATTCATAGCTGTCCTGGTCGTCGATGCCAATACGCGTTTTCACCGTCACCGGAATCGACACCACATCGCGCATCGCTTTCACGCAGTCGGCAACCAGCTGCGCATTACCCATCAGACACGCCCCAAACATGCCGTTCTGCACCCGGTCAGACGGGCAGCCGACATTCAGGTTGATCTCATCATATCCGCGCGCTTCTGCCAGTTTTGCACACTGCGCCAGCGCCGCCGGATCGCTACCGCCCAGTTGCAATGCTACCGGATGTTCTTCTTCACTGTACGCCAGGTAATCACCTTTACCGTGAATAATCGCCCCTGTAGTCACCATTTCGGTATACAGCAACGTATTGCGGGAAAGCAGACGCAAGAAATAGCGGCAATGTCTGTCCGTCCAGTCGAGCATTGGTGCAACGCTAAACCGACCACTCCAGTGAACGTCAGTTTTTTCAGGCATTGCGCTGGTTTGGTTGATTTTTTGCATTTCAGAATTACCGTGCATTTTCAAATGTAGAGATTATTTTATCGATATATCATGGGGTTAAGTTATTCAGCATCACTGTTCAGGAGGCTCAATAGCGGGGTACTATACCATAACAACAGGAAGCGCCTGTCTCATTGCAAAAGAAAATTGAGATCCTCTCAAGGCATGAAGCTCTCACGAAGTGATGGAAATAATCTTATTAGCCGTTAGCTTTGTTAAGGCCAATGATAAACAATCCAGGTTCGACGATAAATAAAAATCACACATTAAACTACGGTGATATCTCTCCCTGCTAATAGCACTGATAGAGAAAAAAGAACCCAATCAATATTGGGTTCTTTTATGTAAAAACTTCCATGCTATAGGGAAAATTCACATTTTATTTTTCTAACTCAGTACCTAATAGGACATAAATGAACTTAATAATATCTTCGTTAATTAGATCGTTGTCATTTATATTTTTGTCATCCATATCTTTACCAATTATAATTGGTCCCGTTGAGTCCGGGTCAAATGATTGAATAAATTTAATTAAAGTCTCACCTGCAGCCTGCATTTTTGTAATGTTTTTGATGTCTTCTTTTTCTTCTCCGGCCTGATTTTTCATCTCCTGCAGAATTACATTAAAATCCAATTCTTTTTTATCTATCAAGTCTTTCATCTCCGCCAGGTTTTTTTTCATCACTTGACGAGATAATATTTTTATCTGACTTTTTATGTAGTTTTCACAATCATCATTAACTCTCTCTGCTGCTCCTATGATATCTGCTGATGCACTATCATATGAAAATGAAAGTAAAAGGGAGGCCAGGGGTTTTAAGCGAGTATCTTTCTTTACATTATATGCATTTTCCAAATTTAAAAAGCCTTCGCTTACTGTTTTTAGATGTAATGACGCTACAGGTGCTTTACAATAGGATTTATCATAAAATAGCTGAATCGTGGAGGGAAGGCCATTATGATTTATTACGTCGAAAGTACACTTGTCTATTAGAGTTACATCACTATTTTCCATTGGATTACAAACAAAATTCATCGCGTAATGAAAAATCGCCCGATCCACAAATGCAGAAATATAGTTACGATCACCTAATTGCTCATTAGTGCACTGATCAATACACTCCTCAACCCAATTTTTGAGAGCATCTATTCGCTTAATTAAGGAAACATTATTATCACTTGCAGTCCATAAATTATGGGTAATTCTCTGAATAAACAAATCTATTTTTGCAATAATCGCAGCGCGATTACTCATCGTTGCATAATCAACCGATTTATTATATATATCCTTTATTTTTTCTTTGCTCGCATCTTTAATTTCGTATTGATTTGAATGGAGTGTATTATTGAAGAAATCTGTTGCACTTGAAATTATACCCGACATGATATACGCACCTTTTTTGTCGTACCGTGTCCTCCTTATAAGTGTTTTGCCATCTGGTCACTATCAAAAATCGCTCATAATTTCTGAAGTACAGGTATGCGATCAACCCCAGTTAAATAAATAGCGAGTTAACTTAAAGCAATTTATTTAAAAATGAAGTATTAATTATTATCGTGTTGATAATGGTACGACCAGGCAACACAACACCTTACGTACAAAACAGAAAATCAACATTACGGCAACAATAAGGGTTCTCGGTGTTTTTCCTGGAACATGGTAAAGTAAGGACATTCTTAACCCCCACTTTGAGGTGCCCGATGGAAAAGACCACAACGCAGGAGTTATTAGCGCAGGCTGAAAAAATCTGCGCGCAGCGTAATGTGCGCCTGACCCCACAGCGCCTGGAAGTGTTGCGCCTGATGAGTCTGCAGGATGGCGCTATCAGCGCTTACGATCTGCTTGATTTGCTGCGCGAAGCTGAACCGCAAGCCAAGCCGCCAACGGTTTATCGCGCGCTGGATTTTCTGCTTGAGCAAGGTTTTGTGCATAAGGTGGAATCCACCAACAGTTATGTGCTCTGTCATCTGTTCGACCAGCCCACGCATACGTCAGCCATGTTTATTTGCGATCGCTGCGGCGCAGTGAAAGAAGAATGTGCAGAAGGCGTGGAAGACATTATGCATACGCTGGCGGCAAAAATGGGGTTTGCCCTGCGGCATAATGTGATTGAAGCACATGGACTCTGTGCGGCATGCGTGGAAGTGGAAGCGTGTCGTCATCCTGAACAGTGCCAGCATGATCACTCTGTACAGGTGAAAAAGAAATCACGTTAAGAGGGCGTACATCCTTGTACACGTCGGGCAGGAGGGATTAATTACCAGCGGTAATCATGGCGTTTTTCCCAACTATCAACCTCTTTTTCTGCCTGATCTTTCTGATAACCGTAGCGTTCCTGGATTTTACCCACTAACTGATCACGTTTTCCTTCAATGATCGTCATATCATCATCGGTCAGTTTGCCCCATTGCTCTTTCACTTTACCTTTAAACTGTTTCCAGTTACCGCCGGCTTCATCTTTATTCATAATCAAGACCTCATCGTTAGGTTGTGAATGAGAGTACGTTCACTTTTCTTCTGAACGTGAGATTAAGTGTAGTCAGCAATTTGGCTTAGGATTATTTATTCAGAATTTTTAACCGTCACGTTGCGGCAAACCAGGTACCGTTGCGCCAGTGACGCCGCCAGATAGCCGCCAGAGAAAGCCCGCGCAAAGCCAGGAAGACGGTTAATGCCAGCCACAAACCATGATTCCCCAGCCACGGCAGCGTAAGGAGCGCCAGCGCAAAACCTGCGGCGGCCACCGCCATACTGTTACGCATTTCGGCGGCACGCGTTGCGCCTATAAACATGCCGTCCAGCAGATAACACCAGACGCCAACCAACGGCAAAATCACCTGCCAGATAAGATAGCGGTCAGCCAGCTGCTGAATCTGGGTTAACGACGTCAGCAACGCAATGATGTGTTCCCCTGCCAGCAAATAAACCACCGAAAACAGTAACGCTACGATCCCCGACTGGCGGCACGCTGCCCGCCAGACATCCAGCAATTGACTACCGTCGCGCGCACCGTATGCCTGACCGGAATGTGCTTCAACCGCGTAGGCAAAACCATCCAGCGCATAGGCGGTAAAGGTGAGTAGCGTCATCAGAACCGCGTTAACAGCGATAATGTCACTCCCCAGTCGCGCGCCAAGTACAGTGATCGCGCCGAAACAGAGTTGCAGCAACAGCGAGCGCAGCATGATATCGCGGTTAAGCGCCAGCAAGTGACGGAAGTTTCCTCGCCAGGCAGTTTTCAGCATTTCACCGGAGATTCCGCGTAGTTTGAGGATTTTACGCACCATTAGCAGACCAATCAGCAATGTTGCATATTCCGCAATAACCGTCGCCAGCGCCGCGCCCTGCACGTTCATATGCAGCCCCATCACCAGCCAGACATCCAGCACAATGTTGAGGATATTGCCGACCACTAACAAAATTACTGGCGCACGGGCATATTGCACGCCGAGTAACCAGCCAAGTAATACCAGATTCGCCAGCGACGCCGGTGCGCTTAACCAGCGGATTTCAAGAAAGCGTCGCGCCTGTTCTAGCACCGCTTCGCTGCCGCCAACAATATGCAGCGCCAGATCGATAATCGGCGTACGCAGCAGCGCAATTAACGCCCCAGCCCCCAACGCCAACAGCAACGGTTGCACCAGCGCACGGGCTAATGCCTGAGGATTTTTGGCACCATAAGCCTGCGCAGTCAGCCCGGTGGTGCTCATGCGTAAAAACAGCAACAGCATAAAGAGAAAGCTGGTCGCCGTTGCACCAACCGCCACGCCGCCCAAATAAACCGGACTATCAAGATGACCAATAACCGCCGTATCGACCAGTCCCAGCAACGGAACGGTGATATTGGAGAAAATCATGGGTAAGGCGAGATGCCAGAGTGCTTTATCAGATGAAGTGAGGAATGCCATGCAGACAAGCCTGATGAAGAGAGATGAAAAACAAACCGCGACGCCAGGCGGCATCGCGGTCTCAGAGATATGTTACAGCCAGTCGCCGTTGCGAATAACTCCAACCGCCAGCCCTTCAATGGTGAAGCTCTGCTGACGAAGGTCAACGACAATTGGTTTAAACTCGCTATTTTCTGGCAACAGTTCGACTTTATTGCCCTGTTTTTTCAGGCGCTTAACGGTAACCTCGTCATCAATACGTGCGACAACGACCTGACCGTTACGTACATCCTGAGTTTTATGCACTGCCAGCAAGTCGCCATCCATAATGCCGATATCTTTCATCGACATCCCGCTGACGCGCAGCAGGAAATCAGCATTCGGCTTGAATAAGGAAGGATCGACCTGATAATGACCTTCAATATGCTGTTGCGCCAGAAGCGGTTCACCGGCAGCCACACGACCTACCAGCGGCAACCCTTCTTCCTCTTCCTGCAACAGACGAATCCCGCGTGATGCGCCGGAAACAATTTCAATAACGCCTTTGCGTGCCAGCGCCTTCAGATGTTCTTCAGCCGCGTTTGGGGAACGGAACCCCAAACGCTGCGCGATTTCCGCACGCGTCGGCGGCATACCTGTCTGGCTGATGTGATCACGGATGAGATCAAACACCTCTTGTTGCCTGGCCGTTAACGCTTTCATTCCGCCCCCTGGGTGTATATACAGTTATGCTGTGAGTATATACAGCAAAAGGCGATTTTGGAACCATAAACTGCACAATAAACCAGAGATTTATCGAAATCTGGAAGGGTTATCCAAAATGCGACCATAACAGGATGCACCAGGTAATCACGGCGACAATAATCGCAATCAGAACCGCGGCGGATCCCATATCTTTAGCGCGTCCGGAAAGCTCATGGTATTCAGAGCCAATTCGGTCAACCACTGCTTCGATGGCGCTATTGAGGATTTCCACAATCATCACCAGCATCACGGAGCTGATAAGCAGCACGCGGGTAATTGCGTCCACATCCAGCCAGCAGGCGATGACCACCGCCAACAATACCGCTACGCCTTCCTGACGGAATGCCGCTTCGTTGATCCATGCAGCGCGTAAACCTTTCCAGGAATAGCCAGCAGCTTTGATAATTCGGGTGAATCCAGTGGTATTATTGGCCATTGAAAGAACCTTTTTACATTATGAGCGTCAATATCAGTGTACCGTTAAATCCGATGATTCGGGTTTGCGTAACGCCGCGCGAAACATGAGCGGATACCACAGAATTTCCCATGACTTTCTGCTATCCTTGCCGCGCATTTGCATTATTAACCAGAGGCTTTACATCGTTTATGTCCGGCTGGCCACGAATTTACTACAAATTACTGAATTTACCATTAAGCATCCTGGTAAAAAGCAAGTCTATTCCGGCAGATCCTGCCCCGGAACTGGGGCTGGATACCTCTCGTCCAATTATGTACGTTTTACCGTACAACTCGAAAGCTGACTTGCTGACGTTGCGCGCCCAGTGTCTGGCACATGACTTGCCTGACCCGTTAGAGCCGCTGGAAATCGACGGCACGCTACTGCCGCGCTATGTGTTCATTCACGGCGGGCCGCGTGTGTTCACCTATTACACGCCGAAAGAAGAGTCTATTAAGCTGTTCCACGACTATCTCGATTTGCACCGTAGCAACCCAAATCTGGATGTGCAGATGGTGCCAGTGTCGGTGATGTTTGGTCGCGCGCCGGGGCGTGAAAAAGGCGAAGTGAACCCGCCGCTGCGTATGCTTAACGGCGTACAGAAATTTTTCGCTGTACTGTGGCTCGGTCGCGACAGTTTTGTGCGTTTCTCGCCGTCAGTTTCGCTGCGCCGTATGGCGGATGAACACGGCACGGATAAAACTATCGCGCAGAAACTGGCGCGCGTGGCGCGTATGCACTTTGCCCGTCAACGTCTGGCTGCCGTAGGCCCACGTCTGCCTGCTCGTCAGGATCTGTTTAATAAGCTGCTCGCCTCCCGCGCCATTGCCAAAGCGGTAGAAGATGAAGCGCGCAGCAAAAAAATCTCCCATGAAAAAGCGCAGCAGAACGCGATTGCACTGATGGAAGAGATTGCGGCGAATTTCTCTTACGAGATGATCCGCCTGACTGACCGCATTCTGGGCTTCACCTGGAACCGCCTTTACCAGGGTATCAACGTCCATAACGCCGAGCGCGTTCGCCAGTTGGCCCACGACGGTCATGAGCTGGTGTATGTGCCTTGCCACCGCAGTCACATGGACTACCTGCTGCTTTCTTACGTGCTGTATCACCAGGGGCTGGTGCCGCCGCATATCGCCGCCGGGATCAACCTGAACTTCTGGCCGGCCGGGCCGATTTTCCGCCGTCTGGGTGCGTTCTTTATTCGCCGTACGTTTAAAGGCAATAAGCTCTATTCCACCGTTTTCCGTGAGTATCTCGGCGAACTGTTCAGCCGTGGTTATTCCGTCGAGTATTTCGTGGAAGGCGGTCGTTCCCGTACGGGGCGTTTGCTGGATCCGAAAACCGGTACGCTGTCGATGACCATTCAGGCGATGCTGCGTGGCGGCACGCGTCCGATTACGCTGATTCCGATCTATATCGGTTATGAGCACGTCATGGAAGTGGGTACTTACGCCAAAGAACTGCGCGGTGCAACGAAAGAGAAAGAGAGCCTGCCGCAGATGCTGCGCGGTTTAAGCAAGCTGCGTAATCTCGGTCAGGGTTACGTCAACTTCGGTGAACCAATGCCGTTGATGACCTACCTTAACCAGCACGTACCAGACTGGCGTGAATCTATCGATCCCATCGAAGCGGTGCGTCCGGCCTGGTTAACGCCGACGGTCAATAATATTGCTGCCGATCTGATGGTACGCATTAACAACGCAGGCGCGGCAAACGCCATGAACCTGTGCTGTACTGCGCTACTGGCGTCACGTCAGCGCTCACTCACCCGCGAGCAGTTAACCGAGCAACTCAACTGCTACCTGGATCTGATGCGCAACGTACCTTACTCCACGGACTCTACCGTTCCTTCAGCCAGCGCCAGCGAGCTTATCGATCACGCGCTGCAAATGAACAAGTTTGAAGTCGAGAAAGACACTATCGGCGACATCATCATTCTGCCGCGCGAGCAAGCGGTGTTGATGACCTACTATCGCAACAACATTGCGCATATGTTGGTGCTGCCTTCGCTGATGGCGGCAATTGTCACTCAGCATCGCCACATCTCCCGCGACGTATTGATGGAGCACGTCAATGTGCTTTACCCAATGCTGAAAGCGGAGCTGTTCCTGCGCTGGGATCGCGACGAATTGCCAGACGTTATTGATGCGCTGGCAAATGAGATGCAACGTCAGGGGCTGATTACCCTGCAAGATGATGAGTTGCATATCAACCCGGCGCATTCTCGCACGCTACAGCTGCTGGCCGCAGGCGCGCGCGAAACGCTGCAACGTTATGCCATTACCTTCTGGCTGTTGAGCGCCAACCCGTCGATCAACCGCGGTACGCTGGAAAAAGAGAGCCGCACCGTCGCGCAACGTCTCTCCGTGCTGCACGGTATCAACGCGCCGGAGTTCTTCGACAAAGCGGTGTTCAGTTCGCTGGTGCTGACGCTGCGTGATGAAGGGTATATCAGCGATAGCGGCGATGCCGAACCGGCAGAAACGATGAAGGTTTATCAGTTGCTGGCGGAGTTGATTACATCAGACGTGCGTTTGACGATTGAGAGTGCGACGCAGGGCGAGGGGTAATCAGTGAGAATTGCCGGATGCGGCTCAAACGCCTTATCCGGCCTTCCATGATCTGCAAATTCAATAAATTGCGATCTGTTGTGTAGGCCTGAGAAGCGCAGCGCATCAGGCAGCCCAGAAGAAAGCCGGATGATCATCCGGCTTTTTTACATCATCAGAAATGCCAGTAACTCATTGCCAGCCCTAAAAACAGTACCAGACCAACATAGTTATTATTCATAAATGCTTTAAAGCAGGCTTCACGCTCGCGGTTGGCAATTAGTTTTTGTTGATAAACAAACAGCGCGCCAGCCACCAGAATTGACCAGTAATATCCCCAGCCTAAGCCATTTAACTCACCGATGATCGCCATCAGTGCCAGTACGCCAATCTGCAAAATACCAATAATCAATTTATCGTATTGGCCGAACAGGATTGCGGTGGATTTAATGCCAATCTTCACATCATCATCACGGTCAACCATCGCATACTGCGTGTCGTATGCCACCGCCCAGAGAATATTGGCGAGGAACATTAACCAGCAACTCAATGGCACCGACTCACTCACAGCAGCAAAAGCCATTGGAATCGACCAGCCAAACGCCGCGCCCAGCACCACTTGCGGTAGATGGGTATACCGCTTCATAAACGGGTACACCCACGCCAGCGCCAGCGCGGCAATCGACAATAGAATGGTCATCGTATTCAGCGTCAGCACCAGTAAAAACGAAATCAGTACCAGCACTACAAACAGCGCGCGCGCCTCTTTCTCTGTTACCGCACCGCTGGGAAGTGGTCGGTTCGCCGTGCGCTTAACATGACCATCAAACTTGCGGTCAGCATAATCATTCACCACACATCCGGCAGCGCGCATCAGCCAGACACCCGCGACAAACACCGCCAGGATCCAGAGCTGGGGAACGCCCGGTGTCGCCACCCACAACGCCCATAATGTTGGCCAGAGCAGCAGTAACGCGCCAATTGGCTTATCCGTACGCATTAAGCGATGAAACGCCAGCAGCTTATTCTGCGTCAGACTCCACTCCATATTTTTTTCCTCTTAGTACAACGGTGACGCCGGTAAAAACAGTTCTGTTAGCAACAGCGGTTTACCGCTTAATCGCAGGCGGGAACGTCGCCCCCACAGTCCGGCATCACGGCCTATCTCAATAAAGTCCCGGGTTAATGTCGATGATGTGAACAGATAGCGTCCTAACGGCGTTTTACCCAATTTTTGTAACGCCAGCTCCGGCCCGCTTAACGTTGACACAGGAACAACGGTACGACCGGCAAGCCACGGTTCACCATCGGCACATAACAAAATTTCACGTAACCAGTAACGAGACTCTTTCGGCAGCAGCGGCAGTTCTTCGGGGATTTCATTCTGCTCGACAAACCCTTCGCGGATCATCGTCACGCTTACCGTTTTTCCCTGCTGTTCAAAACGTTTTGTCATGGAATCTTCCAGCAACAGCCAGTCGAGCAGTTGCGGATCCAGGGCAGGGATCTCTTTAAAATAGCGCAGCGCACGCAGTTGCGTTAACGCGGGGTGTGACATGCCGAACTCTCCGTTACATAACGTAAAGGCATTGTATCGCAGAAAAGTGTTTACGGGAGATGTAAAGCAAATTAAGTGATCTAATGCGCAACAAAAACGCAACAATCGCATGAAGTGGTAAAACGCTGTTGAACCTTACGCTTTGCCGATGCCCGTGCTGGCGAGGGCAATCATAGGGGCATCACCGCCCAGGATGCCAGGAACGGTGATGTTTTCCTTTACTTAAATACCTTTATTCTTTATACGATTAGCTCGCCAACTCGCAGTAAAAATGGGGAAAAGCGCATGTTTATCCTGAGATTTGGAGCCGAAAAGTGTTTCCGGAGTAAGATTAACAGGCAACATCTCATGTCTGGATTTGTAGATATACGTGGAATTCCAATTGGTATCTTTTGTAGGATTCAACATATCATGTAAGCGCTGGGAGCTTACCACCATAACTGGCCCATCATCGACAGAGGAGAACAGGATAAAGATATTATCGTTTCGTGTTAATTCATTCGTGTTAAAGGTTCTTAAATTATCTTCAATTTCTATAAATAAAGGTGAAACATCATCACTACGAATCCACTCTTTATAAAGATGCCAGGCATTTTCTTTGATCGTATCATTCGTTGATCGTAGAGCCTGATCGATAAGTTGGATAAAAAAATTGTTATTTTGATCAATCAGCCATTTATTCATATTAAATCTGTTAATAAAATCGATCATCTGTTGGGTATCGAAATGCATCTTACTGAATCGATTTTGACGCATAAAATTATCGAACTTGTTATCTTCATCAGGATGGATATAACTACGTATAATTGGATCTTTTATATAAGGACAATGGCTAAATATTTTCTTCATATTCTCAATAAAGTTTTTATTAACAATATTAAGAATTTTTAATTGCATCACCAGTTTTACTGCCAGAACGGATTTCAATATCGCTGGATCATCTGGCAATGTATCAATCATTTTTATAATGTTATTGATATAACCATCGAGATATTCATTTCCAAATATATCTGAGTAATCAATAGATAATACCATGAGTTGTGTAACGCTGTCTTTAAAATTCCCTGTCGATATTCGCACATGATCAAACATAACAGCTGTCAAATTCGATTTAATAAATGATATTTCTTTGTCAGAAAGAAACTCTGCTCTGGTGAAGTGCGAAGCATAAAGATAACAATTATTGAACTTTGAATTTCTAATCTGACATTCACGAAAATTACTATGAGTAAGCTGGCTCCGCGAGAAGTCAACTGTATCAAGAATACTTTGGCTAAAATCGACATATTCGCCAGTCGCTTTGATAAAAATCACATTGTGTAAACGTCGACATTTAAATATGACATTATCAACTGTTGCAGTAGTAAAATTGCAATCCCCTATTTCTTTACATTCGAATGTTACATGTTGTAGATTTGATGATATGAAAGACACCTTCGAAATAACGTCACCTTTAAAATGACAACTTGTTAAATCCAAATCAGACAGGTCAGTATACCCCTGCGCATCTTTATCCATCAGAAAATCACAAGCACATTCTATTTCTTCATTTCTATAAAATTTTACGCTTATAATATCATTACTGATTGAGACTTCACGAAACATATTTATTGCATGATTTTTTTCGTTCCGTTGTTTTATATTTAAAAATATATCACTGATATAAATAAAGTTATCTCTATTTAAACCTGGCACCCCATTAAAATTACGTAGTAAATCAAGATCTAATTTATTATTTCCTTGCACCACATCATATTTCATCAAAGAGTCATTGCCGCCAGAATTTGTGATATGACCTATCATAAAACCTCTGTATTACAGAAATGAAATTACTGGAAAAGTAGCCTGAGCGTCCAGACACTACCGGCGAAAGGAAAAGAATCTCTGATAAGGTATTGAGATAATGGATATTCTTAGTGAAGAAGAAGCGAAGTACTATAAAAAATCGCTCATATCCCAGGAATGAAGCATAAAAAAAGGTGCGCCAGGAGACGCACCAGTTGTTGCAAAATCAGCACTGTGGGGCGTAATTACCCCTTGCCTTTTACACTGCTGATAAAGGTGGAACGGGCAGATGTTGACCCCAGGCGTTCAGCTTCATCAAGCAGTTTTAACGCCTTATCAACATCACCTTTCGCGACAGCGTTTTTGATCGCGGTATTAAAATAACTTTCCGTGTCGTTGAGCATCGGCTCGCTTTTCTTCACCGGTGCCGGAGCGGGTGCAGCCACAGCTGGTGCCGCCGTGTTGCCTACCGTAACCGGAGCTGGAGCGGAAGAACCAAATAGTGGTCCTACCAACACGCTGGAGCTGGAGTTCGTTTTCACTTTCAGTTTCAGTAAGCCATCGGTGGTATGACGAGCAACCGGATCGGGAATATCCGGGATCGAGTTACCGACGCCTTTGGCATAGGCTTTAGCCGGGTCGAGCAGTTGAGTCGTCTGCTGGAGATCTTTTTCCGTGGTAAAGACCAGAACATAAAGTTTTTGCTGCCCCAACGCTGGTGTCAGGCGCATAACGCCTTCCAGCCGATCTGCACTCATCACGCCTGGTTCCTGGTAGGTGAAATAACTGCTGGGGAAGAAGGCTGATGGGGTCATGTTCTGATCAAGAATCAGCACGTTCGGCGCAAATACGCTGGTTTGTTTGTTCACTTCGCTGGTCAGCGTCAGTGTCAGTTCGCCAATGTTTGCCGGGACGCTGTACGCAGCAACCGGACCACTGATGCCGGGGACGTTCAGTTGTTGGCCGCCGGTCGCCAGTTGGGTGGTCTGGGTTTTAGATTGATCGACCGGTGTCCAGGTGAGTTGTTGCAGCGCGGCAGATGGAATGGCTGGCGCGTCGCTGGTGTTTTGCGGTACGTAGTTAACATCGGCAAGGCTGATTCCAGGCGCGCTTGCCAGTAACCCTGCTGATAAACAGAGGGCGATGAGACTTTTATTCATTTTCATTGTTTTCACCTCAAAATCTGGAGCTCAGCGGTAGCCAGGCAATAGCGCGCTAAACCCGATAATCAGAGGGGCTTGCGCCCCTTTCAGATAATGACAACCTGTTTTTATGCCGGATGCGGCGTAAACGCCTTATCCGGCCTACATTTGACAGCCGTTGTAGGCCTGATAAGACGCGCAAGCGTCGCATCAGGCGTTGGTTGCCGGATGCGGCGCAAGCACCTTATCCGGCCCAGGTTTTGCTATTACCACCAGATTTCCATCTGGGCACCGAAGGTCCACTCGTCGCTGTCACCACGGCCGAAGCTGCCGCCGTTAAAATCAGCAGGAACGGCTTTGCCGAAGTTAGTGTTGGTATTGGCGTTACCGGTGTAGTCATAACCCCATTTCTCATCCCACTTGGCGTAGGTTGCGAAGACACGAATAGCCGGGCGTGACCAGATGCTGTCGCCAGCCTGCCATTGTTGTGCAAGGGTAATTTTGTACTGATTGTTCTTGTCGCCGGTGCGCTGGGATTCGACGTTGTCGTAGCCGATTTCCATCACGGTGCTCATGATTGGCGTCCACTTGTACATCGGGCGAATACCGACGGTCCACCACTTGGTGCCGTTGTCGTTATCCCAGTTGATATCCTGGTACATACCCACGTACATCATGTCCCAGTTGTCGCCCATGGAGATCGCTCCGTGGTCGAGGATACGCAGCATGTGACCGTTGTTGTTGATATTGTAGGCAAATTTTTCGTTATCAAACGCGACGCCAGAACCCTGCGACAGACCTTTACCCTGCGAGGTCATCGAGTCAGTAGCGTACTGAACAACAAACTTGTTAAAGCCCTTCAGGACACTCTGAGTATGTTCAGCAGTGAATAACCAACCGTCTTTCGATGCGCCATCAACCAGACGATAGTTATCACGCAGGTTGGCACGACCGTAGTCGACACCCAGTTCTAATGTGCCGCCCGGGTTGATTTCCATCTGCGCTAAACGCACGTCGAAAACGTCGTTCGCGGTTTCGTTGGTATAGTCATAAATATTGTTGCTGGCGAAAGAGGAAGAACCACCAGCTTCAGAGGAGCGGGTTGCTGCCAGAGAGAGTTTACCGAAGCCAACATCGATGTTTTCCAGACCGGCACCAGGACCAGAAATATCCCAGTAGTAGAAGTCGATCATATGAACGTCATGACGTTGGTAGAAGCGCTTACCTGCCCAGATGGTGGAGCCTGGCAGCCATTCGATCAGGTTTTTACCCTGCACGTTTGCTTCACGGAAGGCCGGATCGGTAGCTTCCCAGTCATTCTGTTGTGCGACGGAATAGGCCACGTTAGTGTCGAAATAGAAGCTCTTATCGCCCTCTTTCCACACTTCCTGACCCAATTTTAATTCAGCATAAGTTTCACATTCGTTGCCAAGACGGTATTTACTTTGAGCACCGGTAGTCTGGAAACACTGTTGTTCACCGCCGCTACCTGTCCAGCCAATACCGGAACGTGCATAGCCGTGGAAATCAACAGCCATTGCCTGAGCAGACATTACGCCCGCTGCGACGGCAACCGCCAGAGGAAGTTTGCGCAGAGTAATCATCATTCTATCTCCTGAGTCATTGCTTTTCTTTTTTCACATCACCTGTGACAGGCTTTGTGTGTTTTGTGGGGTGCTTAAACGCCCGGCTCCTTATGCAGTCGACGACATGCAGTGCCATCCTCACGGAACAGATGGCAACGCTCTGGCGGCAGGCCGATAGCGAATGTGGCACCTTCTTCTACCAACACCACGTCGTTCTGGCGGTACACCAGGTTTTGACGAATGGAAGGGATCTGGATATGGATTTGGGTTTCGTTGCCGAGTTGCTCGACGACCTGAACTTCACCCTCAAGGATGACGTCAGCGATATCACTCGGCAGTAGATGTTCCGGGCGAATACCCAGCGACATATTGGCTCCAACCTGGACATCACGGCTTTCAACCGGCAGCCAGACTTGCTGACGATTTGGCATCGGCAGCTCCACCTGCACTTGATCGATTGCAGTGGCGGTCACTTTTACCGGCAGGAAGTTCATCTTTGGCGAACCGATAAATCCGGCGACAAAACGGTCTGCCGGATAGTGGTACAGTTCCAGCGGTTTCCCAACCTGTGCCACGCGACCGGCGTCCAGCACCACGATTTTGTCGGCTAGTGTCATCGCTTCGACCTGATCGTGGGTGACGTAAATCATTGTGCGGCCCAGGCGTTTATGCAGACGGGAGATTTCGATACGCATTTGCACACGCAGTGCAGCATCGAGGTTGGAGAGCGGTTCATCGAGCAAAAATACGCTTGGCTCGGCCACCAGCGTACGGCCAATCGCCACACGCTGACGCTGACCACCGGAGAGCGCTTTCGGTTTGCGATCCAGCAAATGCGCCAGTTGCAGCACTTCCGCCACCTGGTTGACGCGTTGGTTAATCACCTCTTTTTTTGCGCCTGCCAGTTTCAGGCCAAATGACATATTTTCTGCTACTGACAGGTGGGGATAGAGCGCGTAAGACTGAAACACCATACCAACGCCGCGTTCTGCTGGCGGAGTGTCATTCATCCGTTTCTCACCGATGAACAGGTCGCCGCTGGTGATCGTCTCAAGCCCGGCAATCATGCGCAGTAAAGTCGATTTACCGCAGCCAGACGGTCCGACAAACACCACGAATTCACCTTCATGGATATCGAGATTGATATCTTTCGATACCACGACCTCGCCCCAGGCTTTCGTTACATTTTGCAGCTGTACGCTCGCCATGCCCTTCTCCCTTTGTAACAACCTGTCATCGACAGCAACATTCATGATGGGCTGACTATGCGTCATCAGGAGATGGCTTAAATCCTCCACCCCCTGGCTTTTTTATGGGGGAGGAGGCGGGAGGATGAGAACGCGGCTTCTGTGAACTAAACCGAGGTCATGTAAGGAATTTCGTGATGTTGCTTGCAAAAATCGTGGCGATTTTATGTGCGCATCTCCACATTACCGCCAATTCTGTAACAGAGATCACACAAAGCAACGGTGGGGCGTAGGGGCAAGGAGGATGGAAAGAGGTTGCCGTATAAAGAAACTAGAGTCCGTTTAGGTGTTTTCACGAGCACTTCACCAACAAGGACCATAGATTATGAAAATAAAAACAGGTGCACGCATCCTCGCATTATCCGCATTAACGACGATGATGTTTTCCGCCTCGGCTCTCGCCAAAATCGAAGAAGGTAAACTGGTAATCTGGATAAACGGCGATAAAGGCTATAACGGTCTCGCTGAAGTCGGTAAGAAATTCGAGAAAGATACCGGAATTAAAGTCACCGTCGAGCATCCGGATAAACTGGAAGAGAAATTCCCTCAGGTTGCGGCAACTGGCGATGGCCCTGACATTATCTTCTGGGCGCACGACCGCTTTGGTGGCTACGCTCAATCTGGCCTGTTGGCTGAAATCACCCCGGACAAAGCGTTCCAGGACAAGCTGTATCCGTTTACATGGGATGCCGTACGTTACAACGGCAAGCTGATTGCTTACCCGATCGCTGTTGAAGCGTTATCACTGATTTATAACAAAGATCTGCTGCCGAACCCGCCAAAAACCTGGGAAGAGATCCCGGCGCTGGATAAAGAACTGAAAGCGAAAGGTAAGAGCGCGCTGATGTTCAACCTGCAAGAACCGTACTTCACCTGGCCGCTGATTGCTGCTGACGGGGGTTATGCGTTCAAGTATGAAAATGGCAAATACGACATTAAAGACGTGGGCGTGGATAACGCTGGCGCGAAAGCGGGTCTGACCTTCCTGGTTGACCTGATTAAAAACAAACACATGAATGCAGACACCGATTACTCCATCGCAGAAGCTGCCTTTAATAAAGGCGAAACAGCGATGACCATCAACGGCCCGTGGGCATGGTCCAACATCGACACCAGCAAAGTGAATTATGGTGTAACGGTACTGCCGACCTTCAAGGGTCAACCATCTAAACCGTTCGTTGGCGTGCTGAGCGCCGGTATTAACGCCGCCAGTCCGAACAAAGAGCTGGCGAAAGAGTTCCTCGAAAACTATCTGCTGACTGACGAAGGTCTGGAAGCGGTCAATAAAGACAAACCGCTGGGTGCCGTAGCGCTGAAGTCTTACGAGGAAGAGTTGGCGAAAGATCCACGTATTGCCGCCACCATGGAAAACGCCCAGAAAGGTGAAATCATGCCGAACATCCCGCAGATGTCCGCTTTCTGGTATGCCGTGCGTACTGCGGTGATCAACGCCGCCAGCGGTCGTCAGACTGTCGATGAAGCCCTGAAAGATGCGCAGACTCGTATCACCAAGTAATGCTGTGAAATGCCGGATGCGGCGTGAACGCCTTGTCCGGCCTACAAAACCGAAACGTATGTAGGCCTGGTAAGGCGCGTCAGCGTCGCATCAGGCAGTTGTTGTCGGATAAGGCGTGAAAGCCTTATCCGTCCTGGAATGAGGAAGAACCCCATGGATGTCATTAAAAAGAAACATTGGTGGCAAAGCGACGCGCTGAAATGGTCAGTGTTAGGTCTGCTCGGCCTGCTGGTGGGTTACCTTGTTGTTTTAATGTACGCACAAGGGGAATACCTGTTCGCCATTACCACGCTAATATTGAGTTCAGCGGGGCTGTATATTTTCGCCAATCGTAAAGCCTACGCCTGGCGCTATGTTTACCCGGGAATGGCTGGAATGGGATTATTCGTCCTCTTCCCTTTGGTCTGCACCATCGCCATTGCCTTTACCAACTACAGCAGCACTAACCAGCTGACTTTTGAACGTGCGCAGGAAGTGTTGTTAGATCGCTCCTGGCAAGCAGGCAAAACCTATAATTTTGGTCTTTACCCGGCGGGCGATGAGTGGCAACTGGCGCTCAGCGACGGCGAAACCGGCAAAAATTACCTCTCCGACGCGTTTAAATTTGGCGGCGAGCAAAAACTGCAACTGAAAGAAACGACCGCCCAGCCCGAAGGCGAACGCGCGAATCTGCGCGTGATTACCCAGAATCGTCAGGCACTGAGTGACATTACCGCCATTCTGCCGGATGGCAACAAAGTGATGATGAGCTCCCTGCGCCAGTTTTCTGGCACGCAGCCGCTCTACACACTCGACGGTGACGGCACGCTGACCAATAATCAGAGTGGCGTAAAATATCGTCCAAACGACCAGATTGGTTTTTACCAGTCCATCACTGCTGACGGCAACTGGGGTGATGAAAAGCTAAGCCCCGGTTACACCGTGACCACCGGCTGGAAAAACTTTACCCGCGTCTTTACCGACGAAGGCATTCAGAAACCGTTCCTCGCCATTTTCGTCTGGACCGTGGTGTTCTCGCTGATCACTGTCTTTTTAACGGTGGCGGTCGGCATGGTTCTGGCGTGTCTGGTGCAGTGGGAAGCGTTGCGCGGCAAAGCGGTCTATCGCGTCCTGCTTATTCTGCCCTACGCGGTGCCATCGTTCATTTCAATCTTGATTTTCAAAGGGTTGTTTAACCAGAGCTTCGGTGAGATCAACATGATGTTGAGCGCGCTGTTTGGCGTGAAGCCCGCCTGGTTCAGCGATCCGACCACCGCCCGAACGATGCTGATTATCGTCAATACCTGGCTGGGTTATCCGTACATGATGATCCTCTGCATGGGCTTGCTGAAAGCGATTCCGGACGATTTGTATGAAGCCTCAGCAATGGATGGCGCAGGTCCGTTCCAGAACTTCTTTAAGATTACGCTGCCGCTGCTGATTAAACCGCTGACGCCGCTGATGATCGCCAGCTTCGCCTTTAACTTTAACAACTTCGTGCTGATTCAACTGTTAACCAACGGCGGCCCGGATCGTCTTGGCACGACCACGCCAGCCGGTTATACCGACCTGCTTGTTAACTACACCTACCGCATCGCTTTTGAAGGCGGCGGGGGTCAGGACTTCGGTCTGGCAGCAGCAATTGCCACGCTGATCTTCCTGCTGGTGGGTGCGCTGGCGATAGTGAACCTGAAAGCCACGCGAATGAAGTTTGATTAAGGGAGATAACAAAAATGGCAATGGTCCAACCGAAATCGCAAAAAGCACGTTTGTTTATTACTCACCTGCTACTGCTACTTTTTATCGCGGCGATTATGTTCCCGCTGCTGATGGTCGTCGCCATCTCGCTGCGTCAGGGGAACTTCGCGACTGGCAGCCTGATCCCGGAGCAAATCTCCTGGGATCACTGGAAACTGGCGTTAGGTTTTAGTGTGGAACAGGCTGATGGTCGCATTACGCCACCGCCATTCCCGGTACTGCTGTGGCTGTGGAACTCGGTAAAGGTCGCCGGGATTTCCGCGATTGGCATTGTGGCGCTCTCCACCACCTGCGCCTACGCTTTCGCCCGTATGCGCTTTCCAGGCAAAGCGACGCTGCTGAAAGGAATGCTGATTTTCCAGATGTTCCCGGCAGTACTTTCACTGGTCGCGTTGTATGCGTTGTTTGATCGTCTGGGTGAGTACATTCCATTCATTGGCCTGAATACTCACGGCGGCGTAATTTTCGCGTATCTGGGCGGGATTGCGCTGCATGTCTGGACCATCAAAGGTTATTTCGAAACCATCGACAGTTCGCTGGAAGAAGCGGCGGCGCTGGATGGTGCGACACCGTGGCAGGCCTTCCGCCTTGTCCTGTTGCCGCTGTCAGTACCGATTCTGGCGGTGGTGTTCATCCTGTCGTTTATCGCTGCCATTACTGAAGTTCCGGTCGCGTCGCTATTACTGCGTGACGTAAACAGCTACACCCTGGCTGTGGGGATGCAGCAATACCTCAACCCGCAAAACTACCTGTGGGGTGACTTTGCCGCCGCTGCCGTGATGTCTGCATTACCGATCACCATCGTCTTCTTGCTGGCTCAACGCTGGCTGGTCAACGGCCTGACGGCAGGTGGTGTGAAAGGTTAAAGATGTTGTTCTGCCAATGTTATGCCGCTGCACCCTCAACTTACGTTATCCCAACTTGTGACTGTTATTCGGCGCTCCACGGAGCGCCTTTTTTTACTCCCGCTTCAGCCGTTTCGAATTACACAGCCACAGGGTGATCACCAGTAACAGGATCGCTGCCGAGTAGATCAACACATCCAGTGGCGATTTATGATCGACGATGATCAAGCGCACAATGGCGGTGATCCCAATATAGACAAAGTAACGTAGCGGGAAGTGAAAACCGGACTGAAAGTACTTCACAATCAGCGCGATAAATTCGAAATAGAGAAAGTAAACCACCAGCCCTTCTACCAGCTCATATTTGCTGGTTTGTTCTGGCGCGAACAGCACATCAGCCAGATGCACCGTTTCTTTGCCGAGGAAGACAACCAAAATAAGGCCGAGGCACAGCAGGCCAAGATTGAGTACGGTCTGCAAAATGGTGGAGATAAACTCCACGCGCGGACGAGAGAGTGACGTCATAGCAGTACCTCCTTCACAGTGGCGAGCTTCCTGTATAACGCAAAAATGTGACGGAGATCTATATTTTTTGTGTATGTTTTGTTCAACTCGATTAAGTGGGCATCTCCCATCAACGTCACATCTGGCAAAACACACAGTCCAAAAAATCACCCATTCAGGTGATTCCCTGCCACCAGCAATGCGCGAAAAATCGACAATGTTCCTCTGGAACAAATAAAACGTAACCTGATAAAGGTGGTAAAAATGAAGCCTTATTTTGCTGCTTTGATGTTATCAGTCTCTGTTCTTCCTGCTTATGCTGGTCCGCTCGGTACTGCTGATAAAGCCGACCTACCGCAAAGCAATATCTCCAGCCCAATGATGGCCCAGTCGCTCAGGCAACCAGACCTGCAACCGATATCGACAGACAGGAAGACAGAATGTTTTCGCCTTTACACACCAGATCGCAAACCGGGGGTGAACTGCGTTCCTGATGGCTCTACAGGCCATTAAGAATAAAGGTGCCAGTGAGTGCGAAAACTGGCACCTTTCCCATGACTTAGCGGAAATTGACGCTACGGTCGCTGGTCATGTCATACAACTGGAACTTACGCCCAAGTTGCTGACCACCGTCACGCGTCAGCGGCGTCCAGCCAATTGCCGCACGGCTGCGTGTCGGGCCAGACGAGAAGAGATCCAGCGGTACAGAGACATATAGGCCTTTGGTGAAGTCCCCTTCGCCGTACTCCTCTTTCGAAACATTCGTGATGGTGGCATAGCCCCCCACTACCACGCCGCTATCAAAGCGTTTGGCGATCTCCAGCGTGCCGCCTTTATCCCCAGCCAGATACTGCCCGACGCTCGCTTTCACTAACACGTCCTGGGCGAAAGATGGCGTCCAGTACGCGGTCAGATGTCCGGTTTTCACGCTGTAATCGGTGAATTTCATCATATCTTTTGCACTACGCCAGTCGCGCTGTTTAACGTAGTTGGCATCCAGACCAAACGCCCAGTTGCTATCCAGCGGGCGATACAACACTTCTGCCCCCACGCCGCCAAACATGGTTTCGAGATAACCTCCGTAGACCTGACCGTAGAAGCCGTTGCCCAGATGCTGGAAGTAGTTGGCTTGCAGGTTATTCACATAGACATCATTCTGCACATACTCGCGCACATGGGTACGCACGCGCGGTAAGTGCGAGTCCTGCGGCGGATTGGTGTAGTTAAACTTGTCGTAGTTGTTGGCAAGGTTAGCAAACAGGCTGCCGGTGGTCAGCAGATGGTCCGTCAGCCACAAATCTGCCGTTCCCATCACGCCCAGCTGATACATGTAAAAGTTTTCCGGGCCACCGACCGACTGGTTCAGCACCGGATCGATATGGAAATCAAAGCGTGATTTGTCGATATACCAGCCCTGCTCGGTGGACTTCGGAACCACTGGCTCGACGCGTTTTTGCGCCAGCTTCGTTTCGTGGCCCAACGGCTCTCCGGCGAGATGATTTTTCAGGCTGGCGACATCGGTTTCCGTCGTCACCTGCGGCATGTTAAGGCGATTTTCCGTAATGCGGATCGTTTTGATCCCATCCGGTAGATCGTTCATCACGATCCGATTAGCACGGATGATCCCTTCGCGCGAATCACGATATTTCACCTGCTCGCCGGTAACATACAGCGTATCGCCTTTCGCCTGGATCTGCGGATCGGCCAGTCCGGCGTTGTATTTCAACAGCGTTAACTGATTCGCCACCACCGAGTGCTGCAAAATGGCATCCTGCGGCTGCGGTTGATATTGCGGGCGGGCGTTATCGTTGTACGAAGGACGTAGATCGTTAAAGTTGGTGCGCAGCGTGACGCCAAACATAAAGGTGTTGCCACGTTCATAGCTAAGGTTAACGTCGGCCCAATCGGTAACGCGATAAATCGCCCCGACGTTAAACTTACTTTTTTGCTCCAGCTTCCCGGCAAAATCCTGCTGATAATTATTGCCTTCATACTCCAGTTTCAGGCGCAGCGGTTGCCAGGGCGTCTGGTATTCCACGCCGCCAAACAGTGAGGCCGGGCCGTGGAACATCTGGCTACCGTCGATAGATCCCGCCTGTTTGTAGCTGTTATCGCGATAGCAATATTTATCACTGGCTGAACAGAGCGGATTTTTCACATTACCGCTGGTGCCCAGATATCCCCAGCCCAGGCCGAGCGTAAAATCGAACGGCCCCCAGGCTTTGCTGGCAACAAGATATTCCGCATCAAACAGCCCCGTACCGCCGATATCCCGCGCACCAACCGCCACTTGCGGCAGCCAATAACTCTCTTCCCACAAACGCAGTTTGAGATCGAAGGCTTTATCTTTATACGTCTGATCGCCAGAGAATGCTTCTACGCTGCTGTACTGCCGGGTGCGCACGTCGGTGTAGCGCAGCGTTGTTTCCAGCCACGGGAAGAGTTGCACTGACGCTGAGTAATAACGGTACTGATCGTTATCTCGATAGTTCAGGCTCAACTCCCCTTCCCGCGCCATGCGCGCGGTGGGCGTTTGTAATAATCCTACGCCACCGAAATCCGACTGCGACGGACCAATGGGCGCAGGATATGTTTCGCCGTAGCAAGCTGTGCTAATGCCCAGCGCCAGTAAGCTAAGCAGATGTCTTTTTTTCATTATTGAGGTATCCGCTGCGTCAGAGTCTGAAGAATGTCGGCGTTAAGGGCATCAGGCGTCTCACTCCAGACGGAGTCCGCGAGGCCAACATAAATAATGCTGCCGGGCATCGGCTCTACGTGACGCTTGTTCCAGTAAGCCACCGGCGCTTTTTGCGTGCGTCCGTCCGGGTAAACCACCCACGCGTAGCTGCGATCCGCACCGCTAAGCAGGTTCTGCCCGGAGAGATAGCTCGCCACGTCGCGACCTGGAGTGAATGGCTGCTTGCCAGGACGGCTGATAAGCCCGAACAACATGACCGTGGACGGCGGTGGTCCGACCCACAGCGTGTAGTTGCCCTGCAACGGCGGGTTACCGCGTTCGGCAACGCGGACGATATCAGGATCAAGATTGATTTTTTGCCTGCCCGTCACTTTCAACGCCTGAATTTGCTGGCGTAAGGCGTTAATCGCGTCGGCATCGTCGGCGCTGGAGTCTGCGGTTAGTTCTGCCAGCCGTGTCAGCAACGCCTGCTGCTGACGCAATGCTGTCGCCGTTGCCAGCTCTTCGCTAATCACCGCACCGGGCCACCAACTGTTTGCCAGCCGTGGTTGGCCTACCAGATCGATTAAATGCTCTGCACCCGTCAGCGTTTTAGCCTCACTGCTGCCATTGCTGAACACCTTGACGGTTCCCGCCGCGAAGACTGATGACACCCCCGCACTCAAAAGCAACGCGACAATAGTTTGTTTAATCATTGTTTTGCCGCCTTGATGAGAGTGGTTTTCACCGGGAAATAATCCGCGCCGAGATACTGTTCCGACTGGCGAATTTGCCCTTCGCTGTCGATCCAATAGCGGTTATGCCAGCGCGCCTGGTCAGTGAAGACTTCTTCGTCCAGCACACGAACCGGGGTTTCATCGCTGCCGACTTTGACGGTATCGGTACCATCCCATTTGAAAGCCGAGCGTGCGGTGGCGTAGCGCACCTGCTGGTACTCGGTCCAGCCCATCGTGCGCGTCCATGTTGCGCCATCAACAATTTGTGCGGGTTTAATCAGCGGGTCGGCGGCAAGGTTATTCACTTCAATCAGGTTGTCGCCGCCAAGCAAAGTCTTCACCAGACGACCATGTTGTGTGACAAGGGTGGCCTGATCCTGAGTGACCCATTTTTGTTGTCCGTCTTCAGCGAAGGCCAGCACCACAAATAACTGCGGCCCGCCATTAAGCTGCATGTACTGGCTGGCGTAGGGCATATTTTGAATATCATCGTCCGTCAGCTGTACGCCTGGCGTACCGAACAGACTGTCCCACAGTGAATTGCCCAGCTCTTTAGTCGTGGCTGAACAGGCCTGTAATAGCAGGCAGATAAGAATGAGTGCAGGTCGCTTCACGACTCTTCTCCAGAGGGGCAGAATAACCACACCGGAGTGTGGTTATGGTAAATCCCTTCATACTTCAAGCCACAGATGCGATGACTCGAATTATTTTGGGGATACATACTTTATTACTGGGTACTGGTGGTCGTGGTTGTTGTGGTCCCGGTATTAGAACCATCACCGCCACCGGTTGCCGCGAGCGCGACCCCCACCGCCGAGCTTACGGTGCTGACGCTGGTCGCGGAGGAACTCCCCGCCGAAACCGACGTTGCTGCCGACCCTGCTGCTTCGCCCACCTGTACAGGTGCAGCCCACGCAGAAGTCGCCGCAAGCGCAGATATGGCAAAAATGCCATACAGAACTTTTTTCATAACAATTTCCCTTCATTGAATGAATGGAGATTTACCCAAAAACATTTCGGGCGGGATCGAGTATACACAACTAAAGCATGCGAATTACGGCGCGGGAAATTAGCGATGGGGTTTTAGGATAATTGGAATGAATATAAAATATAAGCTTCAACTTATATATAAATAAGATTAAAAATCAAAAAGTTAAAATAAAATCAGAAATAATTAACCTACGTATTTTCCGAAATAAACCGTGATTAAAAATCTATTTTAGGATTAACCTCACGGTATGATTTACGTTAAATCACAGACAAGAGGATTTATCTGATAAAAAATGCCGACATAACGTCGGCATTTTTATTAAGGTTTTTAAATTAACCGCGCCACGCTTTATAGCGGTTAATCAGACCATTGGTCGAGCTATCGTGGCTGCTGATTTCTTTGTCATCTTTCAGCTCTGGCAGAATACGGTTCGCCAGCTGTTTACCCAGTTCCACGCCCCACTGGTCGAAGGTGAAGATGTTCAGGATCACGCCCTGAGTAAAGATTTTGTGCTCATACAGCGCAATCAACGCACCCAGGCTGAACGGAGTGATTTCACGCAGCAGGATGGAGTTGGTCGGGCGGTTACCTTCGAACACTTTGAACGGCACCACGTAGTCAAGCGTTGCCGGATCTTTACCCTGATCGCGATATTCCTGCTCAACCACTTCGCGGGATTTACCAAACGCCAGCGCTTCAGTCTGAGCAAAGAAGTTAGACAGCAGTTTCTGGTGATGATCAGAGAGCGGGTTATGGGTGATAGCCGGGGCGATGAAATCGCACGGTACCATTTTGGTTCCCTGGTGGATCAGCTGATAGAACGCGTGCTGACCGTTCGTGCCAGGTTCACCCCAGATAATCGGGCCAGTCTGGTAATCCACAACCTTACCGTTACGGTCAACATACTTACCGTTAGACTCCATATTGCCCTGCTGGAAGTACGCCGCGAAACGGTGCATATACTGGTCATACGGCAGAATCGCTTCAGTTTCCGCACCAAAGAAATTGTTGTACCAGATGCCGATCAGCGCCAGCAAGACAGGCAGGTTTTTCTCGGCAGGCGTGGTGGAGAAATGCTTGTCCATCGCGTGTGCGCCAGAAAGCAGTTCAACAAAATTATCAAAGCCGATGGAGAGAACAATCGACAGGCCAATCGCTGACCACAAAGAGTAACGACCGCCGACCCAGTCCCAGAATTCGAACATGTTGGCAGTATCAATACCAAACTCGCCAACGGCTTTGGCGTTGGTGGAAAGCGCCGCAAAGTGTTTCGCAACGTGTTTCTCATCACCTGCCGCTTTCAGGAACCAGTCACGCGCGCTATGGGCGTTGGTCATGGTTTCCTGAGTGGTGAAGGTTTTAGATGCTACCAGGAACAGCGTGGTTTCCGGGTTTACTTTTTTCAGCACTTCCGCGATGTGAGTCCCATCGACGTTAGAAACAAAGTGCATGTTCAGGTGGTTTTTGTATGGACGCAGTGCTTCGGTCACCATGTACGGGCCGAGGTCAGAACCGCCGATCCCGATGTTCACTACGTCAGTGATTGCTTTGCCGGTATAACCCTTCCACTCACCGGAGATAATCGCTTCCGAGAAGGTTTTCATCTTCTCCAGCACCGCGTTGACTTCTGGCATAACATCTTTGCCATCAACCAGAATCGGGGTATTGCTACGATTACGCAGCGCTACGTGCAGCACGGCGCGGTTTTCAGTGCGGTTGATCTTCTCGCCAGAGAACATCGACTTAATCGCGCCCGCCAGATCGCACTCTTTCGCCAGATCTTGTAATTTCGCCAGCGTCTCTTCAGTGATGCGGTTTTTGGAGTAATCCACCAGCATCTGATCGTCGAAGGTTGCGGAGAACTTAGAAAAACGATCGCCGTCTTTAGCAAAAAGATCGGCGATCGTAACGTCTTTCATTTCATCGAAGTGTTTCTGTAGTGCCTGCCAGGCAGCGGTCTGCGTTGGATTGATGTTTTTCATTAGCAATACTCTTCTGATTTTGAGAATTGTGACTTTGGAAGATTGTAGCGCCAGTCACAGAAAAATGTGATGGTTTTAGTGCCGTTAGCGTAATGTTGAGTGTAAACCCTTAGCGCAGTGAAGCATTTATTAGCTGAACTACTGACCGCCAGGAGTGGATGAAAAATCCGCATGACCCCATCGTTGACAACCGCCCCGCTCACCCTTTATTTATAAATGTACTACCTGCGCTAGCGCAGGCCAGAAGAGGCGCGTTGCCCAAGTAACGGTGTTGGAGGAGCCAGTCCTGTGATAACACCTGAGGGGGTGCATCGCCGAGGTGATTGAACGGCTGGCCACGTTCATCATCGGCTACAGGGGCTGAATCCCCTGGGTTGTCACCAGAAGCGTTCGCAGTCGGGCGTTTCGCAAGTGGTGGAGCACTTCTGGGTGAAAATAGTAGCGAAGTATCGCTCTGCGCCCACCCGTCTTCCGCTCTTCCCTTGTGCCAAGGCTGAAAATGGATCCCCTGACACGAGGTAGTTATGTCTGAAATTGTTGTCTCCAAATTTGGCGGTACCAGCGTAGCTGATTTTGACGCCATGAACCGCAGCGCTGATATTGTGCTTTCTGATGCCAACGTGCGTTTAGTTGTCCTCTCGGCTTCTGCTGGTATCACTAATCTGCTGGTCGCTTTAGCTGAAGGACTGGAACCTGGCGAGCGATTCGAAAAACTCGACGCAATCCGCAATATCCAGTTTGCCATTCTGGAACGTCTGCGTTACCCGAACGTTATCCGTGAAGAGATTGAACGTCTGCTGGAGAACATTACTGTTCTGGCAGAAGCGGCGGCGCTGGCAACGTCTCCGGCGCTGACAGATGAACTGGTCAGCCACGGCGAGCTGATGTCGACCCTGCTGTTTGTCGAAATCCTGCGCGAACGCGATGTTCAGGCACAGTGGTTTGATGTACGTAAAGTGATGCGTACCAACGACCGATTTGGTCGTGCAGAGCCAGATGTAGCCGCGCTGGCGGAACTGGTCGCGCTGCAGCTGCTCCCACGCCTCAATGAAGGCTTAGTGATCACCCAGGGATTTATCGGTAGCGAAAATAAAGGTCGGACAACGACGCTTGGCCGTGGAGGCAGCGATTATACGGCAGCCTTGCTGGCGGAGGCTTTACACGCATCTCGTGTTGATATCTGGACCGACGTCCCGGGCATCTACACCACCGATCCACGCGTGGTTTCCGCAGCAAAACGCATTGATGAAATCGCGTTTGCCGAAGCGGCAGAGATGGCAACTTTTGGTGCAAAAGTACTGCATCCGGCAACGTTGCTACCCGCAGTACGCAGCGATATCCCGGTCTTTGTCGGCTCCAGCAAAGACCCACGCGCAGGTGGTACGCTGGTGTGCAATAAAACTGAAAATCCGCCGCTGTTCCGCGCGCTGGCGCTTCGTCGCAATCAGACTCTGCTCACTTTGCACAGCCTGAATATGCTGCATTCTCGCGGTTTCCTCGCGGAAGTTTTCGGCATCCTCGCGCGGCATAATATTTCGGTAGACTTAATCACCACGTCAGAAGTGAGCGTGGCATTAACCCTTGATACCACCGGTTCAACCTCCACTGGCGATACCTTGCTGACGCAATCCCTGCTGATGGAGCTTTCCGCACTGTGCCGGGTGGAAGTGGAAGAGGGGCTGGCGCTGGTCGCGTTGATTGGCAATGACCTGTCAAAAGCCTGCGGCGTTGGCAAAGAGGTATTCGGCGTACTGGAACCGTTCAACATTCGCATGATTTGTTACGGCGCATCCAGCCATAACCTGTGCTTCCTGGTGCCCGGCGAAGATGCCGAGCAGGTGGTGCAGAAGCTGCATTTTAATTTGTTTGAGTAAACGATCAGTAGAGGTGAATAGCGACCCACGACGCTATTCACCATGCCGGTTCAATTACGAATTACTGCGGCGCTGTTGCTTTTCCGCATGTACGCGTTTCACAATCTTATAAATCCATTGCAGCGTCAGATTATATTTCTTCGCTAATTCGGCGTAGTTACGCCCATCGCACTCGCTATAGATTTGGTAGTCACGCTCCGATGCTCGTCCGGAGATCCCCTTAGGGAAATAAATGCTTTGTCCGCCCCAGTTACGCATCATTCGGTCGGCAATGGCAAAGCCCACATTTTCTGCCGATGAACTGTCGAGATTGATGCTTTCAATCAGAACTTGCGATGCATGAAAAGCCAGGTCGTTAATGATCTCCGGTGTCCGGGCCATCTCTTTTGATTTTCGTATCATTTTTCATCTCCATATATCTTGCATCCTGAATAAGACCCGATGCGTGTAAAACCACGGATATACGCTAAGCAGTTGTCATTACTGCTACTCAATACATTCAACAAACAAATAAACAATCACCAGAAATATAAATTATTAATATTAATGAACGCATAAATTCACTAAATAAATATATTGTTTGCGTTATGTTTCTTGTCAACAGGAGTATCATTTTACACGATACTGTATGTACATGGGTCTTCCCCTGTTGTGGTGGGTGGTACATAATTGAGTGATTTTCAAACACC
>ERZ827520.894-NODE-894-length-41282-cov-5.194120_pt1 | contig 41282 bp, 34 predicted proteins | sample MGYA00519581_ERZ827520 | MGnify/ENA primary metagenome ERZ827520 (study PRJEB31778, sample SAMEA3449339) | human gut metagenome | biome: human gut; feature: human-associated habitat; material: faeces | place: United Kingdom | collected 2010/2012 ...
ATCTGGAACGGGGTACCGGCGGCAGGGGTGCCATCGGCAGCTGCGGCAGCACCGGCCACGCACAGAGCCAGCACAGCCAGCAGGCTTTCAAGGATCATGGCACCGTAGCCGACCTTCAGCATATCCTTCTCGTTCTCAACGGTCTTGGAGGAAGTACCGGAGGAAACAAGGCTGTGGAAACCGGAAACTGCACCGCAGGCCACGGTGACGAACAGGATGGGGAACATGGTGCCCAGCTTTTCGTTGGTAAAGCCGGTGAACACAGGCAGGTTCATGGTGGGGTGTGCCACCAGCAGACCAACAACAGCGCCCACGATCATGGCCACGAACATAAAGGTGGTCATGTGGTCACGGGGCTGCTTGAGCAGCCACATGGGCAGCACGGCAGCAAAGAAGATGTACACAAAGGTGATGTAGCTCCAAGCGGCCTTGCCCAGGATCAGGGGCAGGTTTGCGCCGATAACAAAGGACAGCACGATGAACACGATGCTGATAACGCTTTCCTTCCAGCCGGAGAAGTTGAACTTTTTCTGCAGCAGGCCAAAGATAACGGCAAACACCATGAACATGATGGACACCATACCGGCAGCGCCGTTGGTCTTGGCGGCCTCGACCATTGCACCGTCTGCGCCGAAAGCATTGAAGGTGCCGGCAACCATGTCCGCAAAGGCGGCAATGACGATGCCGCAGAATAGCCAGCAGAACAGCAAGAACAGCTTGCGGCCGGTCTTGCCGATGTACTTTTCGATCAGCATACCCATGCTCTTGCCGTCATTCTTAACGGAAGCATACAGGGCGCCAAAGTCGGTGACAGCGCCGAAGAAGATGCCGCCCAGCAGCACCCACAGCAGCACCGGCAGCCAGCCGAAGGCTGCGGCCTGAATGGCACCGGTGACAGGGCCTGCACCGGCAATGGAGCTGAACTGGTGGGCAAACACCGTCCAGCCATTGGTGGGCACATAGTCCCGGCCATCCTCGTGGACGACTGCCGGGGTCTTGGCAGCGGGGTCAATGCCCCATTTGTTAGCCAGCCAGCGGCCGTAAAGCACATAAGCGCCAAACAGGCACACCGCTGCAATCAATACGATGACCAGCGTATTCATAGATTTCTACCTCTTTCCTTTTTTCACTCCGCAACAGGTTCGGAACGTTAAGGTGTATCTGAAAACAAAGAAAATGACGAATATTTCGCAAGCACAAGCGGGATTTAAGGCAAACAGCCGCAGGAATCCTTTGTGGATTTCAAGGCTGTTTAACGCAAAAGCCAGCTGTGCTTGTAGAAATAGGCTAAATTTTCGACTTTTCAGATACACCCTGGACTGCCGTCCGGCAAAGCATTGCCCCGGAGCGTAAAAAACCTTCGTCCTCAGCACATGACCGGGTTCCGGCCACGCTCCGAAGACGAAGGCTTCTGCTCCCGCCTGCCAGGGCAGGAGCAATACTCCGCGGTACCACTTCGCTTGCTGTGTTAAAACAGCCACTCTCCCACGCATGGTACACTGACCATGCTGCCCGATAACGTGGGCTGGACGGCACCGTGCTACTAAGGGGCACAAAACCCGGTTCACACAGGCTGCTCGCAGGCGAGGGTCCTCTGCTCCTGACTGCCGCTTTTTCACCCGAGAAGCGGCTCGCTGAAAGAGGGTGATGCAGAAGATCATGTCCTGTTCCTTGCATTTGCTGAATGATTGTGTCCTACTTTATTCCCGTTTTCATCAATTGTCAATATTTCCGTCACAAGTTCAGAGGATACGCCAATTCAAGCCATTTTCTGGGAATAATTTTTAGGTGATTTTCTTTCATGTGTGAAGAGAATAAAACTGAACACAATTACAATTGAAAACCATTCACCCACGGGTCTTGACTTTCACACTTTGAAGTGCTAAAGTAATAGCGTGCAGAATATCCCGCGCAGCAGCACAGTCAACTTTGCCAGCTGCCGCCGCTGTTATAATAAGGAGAAAAAACAATGGCTGAAAAAAATTCCAGAAGAAACGAGACGACGGATGCGCTCTTTGATGCCATCCTCAGTCTGGAGAGCCGGGAAGAGTGCTACGCCTTTTTTGAGGATCTGTGCACCGTAAAAGAGATCTCGGATATGGCACAGCGTTTACAGGCTGCAAAGCTCCTGCTGGATGGTGCCACCTATGAGCAGATCGTCAAGGCGGTGGAGATCAGCACTGCCACCATCAGCCGCATCAACCGCTGCATCCAGTACGGCTCCGGCGGCTACCGCGACACCATTGAGAAGGTGCGCGCACAGGCAGAAAAGCAGTAACAGCCGTACCCGCCGCAGCATAGGATAGGGCACACGACCGGAAAGGAAGGTTTTGCCCTATGATGATCGATACCCCCTGTGCCCGTTCTCAGTGCCCGGAGATGCCCAAGGTCAGCCTGGATCAGGCTGTCGTGGACCTGATGGAAAGCATTGCCCTGCAGGAAACAGCGCTCAGCCACATTTTGTGTGCCGAAAGCCGGAAGATGCAGAAAGCCATGGATCTGGACGGTCTGGATCTTTGCAAGCTGCTGGAGGTGAACGACTCTGCCACAAACATGGTGCACGCCGTAGCAAACCTTGAGCTGGTGCTCAAGGATAAGCTGGAGTTCATCTCCAACAACCTCTATGTCCCGGGGGACAGCAGCTGCCCATCACCTGCGCAGTAACGCTTTTGCAGGGGACGCTCTCTGCTGCAATTTGATCCGTGAAAATGCAATGCCGGGCAGCCCGCGGGCTGCCCGGCATTGTGCTGCCCCGCGCTGCCGCAAGGGAGACTGCTGTGCAAAATACGGCGCAGCGGCCTCCCTTTTTAGGAAAATTCTGCATAAGAGACAGAAAAATCTTTTGTTGGAATTGCTGATGTATCAAATCTGTGCTATACTATTGGATGTATCACCATGAAAGCGAGGAATAAAACATTGCTGCATTATGATGCAATCCTATTTGATGTGGACGGGACGCTGATCGATTCAGCCCCCGGTATCATTCATACATTGCAAGAGGTTTTCTGCACCATGGGTGTGGATGTATCCGGCATCAACCTGCGCCGTTATCTGGGCCCGCCGCTGCGCAAAAGCTTCGGCGAGCACTTCACCGACCCGGCGCTGATCGAAAAAGCTACCGACCTTTACCGCACGAGTTACGCGGTGAAGGGCAGTCACGAGTGTGCCGTGTTCCCGGGCGTTCTGCAGATGCTGCAAACCCTGAAAGACGCGGGTTTTCTCCTGTGTACTGCCACCTCCAAGCCCACCAAGGTGGTCACCCCCATTCTGGAAGAGCAGGGGCTGGCACAGTATTTTGATTTTATCGGCGGCGCCTCTATGGACGAAAGCCGGGACACCAAGACCGAGGTCGTGCGTTATGTGCTCAGCCAGCCCGCCTTGCAGGGCAAGCGGGTGCTGATGGTGGGCGACCGTAACGATGATATGCGGGGCGCTGCCGACTGCGGTCTGGATGCTGCCGGTGTGCTGTATGGCTACGGCAGCCGGGAAGAGCTGGAACCCTTCCATCCAGTGCTGCTGGCCGAAAGCTGCGCCGACCTTACCGACCGGCTGCTGGCAGCCCGGGTATGACAGGAAGTTTCATTCCTTCGGAAGGAGAATGGATAGAATATGAGAAGCAATAACCAAAAGGAGAATCAGGCGCTGACCCCGATGCAGAAGCAGGCGGTGCTGGTGTGCATCGTGTGTGCACTGGCGGCGCTGCTGACCATCGGCATCACCCTTACCATGCTCAAGCGGGGTAAGAACCCGACGGAGCAGCCGGGGGATTCTTCTATTATTACCCCCGCGCCCGCCCCGGAAGGGGAGGAGGATATCTCTGACCACTATCAGATCAACGAGACCTCCAGCGCGCTGCTCACCGGGACCGCCGATGCCGGCAATGCCTATCAGGAGCAGACCCTTTTTATCGGCGATTCCAACACGGTGCGTCTGTACGCCAGCGGTCTGATCTCATTGCAGCAGTTCTGCGCAAAAGAGGGCATTGGCACCAGCGCCGCCCTGCATGAGGGCATCGTCACCTTCAAGCGGGACGATAACCGCTACACCATCGCACAGGCAGTGGCAAAAATGAAGCCCCGCCGGGTGGTCATCATGCTGGGCACCAACGATAACGGCATGAATACCGAGGACTTTATCAGCAACTACACCGCGCTGGTGCAGGCCATTCAGGCCAGCTATCCCTATACCGATATCATCGTCAACACGGTGCCGCCGGTTCCGTCCAACCACTCCAACTACCCCAACATGGATCAGACCCGTATTGATGATTTCAACATGGCGCTGCTGACCATGTGCGAGCAGCTGGGCGTCAAGTTCCTCAACTCTGCCGAGGCGCTTAAGGACGCCAACGGCTACGGCAATGTGGATTACTACCAGAGCGGGGACATCCACCTCAAGCCCGCAGGTCTGAAGGTGCTGCTGAAGTATCTGCGTACCCACGCCTATGAGACCGAGGATCGCCGCCCGGACACCAATAACATCCCCACCCGCGCCGAGTATACCGCTAACCCCAGCTCTGCCGTGGAAGCGCCCAGCAGCTCGGAGGAAGTCTCTTCCTCGGCCGTTGAGGAAAAAACGGAGTATCAGGCCGGTTACCGTGTAGATAAAACCGGCGGCGGCTCCCTGACCTGCGGCAATGAGAGCGGCAAGTCTCTTACCGTCAAGGTGACCAGCGCCGCCCAGACTGTTACTGTTACCGCAGTGCCGGAGGACGGCTATGTGTTCGTCAAGTGGAGCGATGGTGTGACCAAGCGCACCCGCACTGATACCAATTTTGACCAGAATGTGGATGTGACCGCTGTGTTTGCAGCCGCTTCCATCCAGATCAGCAGCAGCGGCAAGGCTATGCTGGGGGACTCCTACACCTTCAAAGCTGCCCTCAAGGGCAAGTATCTGGATGCTTCCAGCATCCGCTGGTATGTCAACGGCAGCGAGGTGACACAGGCTGCCGGCAAGACTTCCGTAAAGGGTGAGGTGGATCCCTCCATGCTGGGCAGCACCTTCCGGGTGTACGCCACTGCCAGCTATAACGACTGCACAGTGACCAGCAATAAGCTGGAGTTTACGGTCAGCAGTGCACCGTCCAGCTCGTCCACCAGCTCCAGCAGCTCTGATGCTTCCTCTAAGGAGGATAAGCCTGCTTCCTCCAAGGAAGAAACGTCTGCCTCCTCCAAGGAGGACAAACCGGCCTCTTCCAAGGAGGAGAAGCCCGCTTCTTCCTCCTCGAACGGTACTTCTGAAAGCACCGGCAGCTCCTCCAAGGTGGAGAAGCCCGCCTCCTCTGCGGCTTCTTCTAAGGCGGAAAAGCCCACTTCTTCTTCGCAGAGCAGCTCCTCCTCCAAGGTGGAAAAACCTGCTTCTTCTAAGCAGGAGCACACGGCTTCCTCCAAGGAAGATGAACCGGCAACCTCTAAAGAGGAAAAGCCCGCGTCCTCCAAGACCGAAGTCAGCGCCAGCAAGGAAGCTGCCAACTAAGGGCACATTCCGCGGCCGCGCCGCATAGGCTGGCGTGAGAGGAAGGTGGAGCCCTATGTACTGGCAAGAAATGCGCACACCCTCCCTGCCCGGGGAGAACGACGTGACCAACGGCAGCGTGGATTACTACGATACCGACTGGGAAAACGTGGATAACAGCGCATTGGAGGAAGAAATGCAGAAATGCGGTCTGACGCCTTGCGAGGGAAAGACGCTGTGCCCGGACAACACCCCGGCACAAACAGACCGGTCTGCGTATGAAATCGTTTCTGAATAACGAGAAGCCAGCTCTGCCGGGGGTGGGGCTGGCTTCTCCCTGTTGATACACAAGTGGGAAATGCTGAAAAGAAAGTGAGATACTATGGCAAAATATTATTGCATCCTGTTCGATGCAGACAATACGCTGCTCAACTTTGACGCAGCGGAAAACAAGGCGCTGGCCGAAACGCTGGTAAACTACGGTATCGAGCCGGATGCTGAGACCGTGCAGACCTACCGCACCATCAACGAGGAACTGTGGCGGCAGCTGGAAAAAGGCCAGATCCGCCGCGAGAAGCTGTTCGGCGAGCGGTTCAGCCGCTTTTTAAAGGCCATCAATGCCGCTGGTGACGGTGTGGAGATGAACCGCTTCTATCTGGAGCAGCTGTCCACCCACCCGGATCTGATGAGCCCGGAGGTGCTGGACGTGCTGCGCGAGCTTTCGGAGGTGGCAACGCTGGCCATCGTCAGCAACGGCGCGCAGAAGGTGCAGACCCGCCGTCTGGCAGAAAGCGGCGTGATGAACTTTATGGAGGACGTGTTCATCTCTGAGAAAATGGGCTGCGAAAAGCCCAATGCCCGTATTTTTGATGCTGCCCTGCGCGCGCTGGGCGTGGAGAACCGGGAACATGTCCTGATGGTGGGCGACAGCCTGGCCAGCGATATTCAGGGCGGCAGCAACGCCGGGCTGGATACCTGCTGGTATAACCCCAACCACGCTGAGAACCCCGGTAAGGTGATCCCCACCTACGAGATCGCCAGTCTGGAGGAACTGTATCCGCTGGTGATGGAGCAGGAGGAACTGGCCAACGTTGGCCTGAAGAACCGCCGCCACCAGTGCTGAAACATGAAAAAGAATGGATAACGGATAACGGATCAAAACTATGCTGATACATTTGGAAAAACTGGGTAAGACTTTTGGCGAAAAGGTGGTGCTGCACGATGTGACCGCCAGTGTCGAGCGGGAAGACCGCATCGGCATCGTGGGACAAAACGGTGCGGGCAAGACCACTCTGCTCAAGATCCTTACCGGCGAATATCAGGACTACGAGGGCGAGTTCAGCGTGACCCATGGGGTGACGCTGGGCTATCTGGAGCAGAACGCAAAGCTGGATGCTACGCTGGATATCTACGGCGAGATGCGCGCCACCTTTGCCCCGGTGTTGGATGCCATGGCGCAGATGCAGATCTTGGAGCGCCGCATGGCTGCCCAGCCGGACAACACCGACCTGCTGGCACAGCACGATGCTTTGCAAAACATCGTAGACGCCGCCGATGGCTACAACATGGACGTGAACATCAAAAAGGTGCTGTCCGGCATGGGCTTTGCGCAGGATACATGGCAAAAGAACATTGCGGTGCTCTCCGGCGGCGAGCTGACGCGGCTGCGTCTGGCAAAGCTGTTGCTGGAAAAGCCCGATGTCCTCATTCTGGACGAGCCCACCAACCACTTGGACTTTGCCACCATGGAATGGCTGGAAAATTACCTCAAGGGCTACTCCGGCGCGGTGCTGGTGGTCAGCCACGACCGATATTTCTTGGATAATGTCTGTACAAAGATCTGGGAGGTGTCCTTCCAGACTATGACCACCTACAAGGGCAACTTCTCGGCTTATCTGCCCCAGAAGGAAGCCGCCGATGCCCTGCGCCAGAAGCAGCACGATGCCGACGTAGCACTGGCCGAAAAGCTGCAGGACTATGTGGACCGCAACCTTGTGCGTGCTTCCACCACCAAAATGGCCCAGAGCCGCCGCAAGCAGCTGGAAAAGCTGGAGATCACCGAAGCACCCAAGGACGAGACGAACCAGCTCAAATTCCGCTTTGAATACGATGTGGAACCCTGGAACGAGCTGGTGATGCTCAAGAACCTGACCATCAAGATCGGGGACCGCACCCTGCTGGAGCCCTTTACCTATACGGTGTGCCGCGGCCAGCGGCTGATCATTGCCGGCCCCAACGGCGCGGGCAAATCCACCCTGATGCAGGTGCTGGACGGCAAGCGCCGCCCCTCCGGCGGCATGGTGCGTCTGGGCACCGGTGCACGGCCCAGCATCTTTGCCCAGCAGCAGAACCGCCTGGGACAGGGCAGGGTCATCGACGTGATCTGGAACAAGTACCCCCGTATGACTGAGCTGGAGGTGCGCAGCCATCTGGCCAAGCTGGGCTTCCGGGGCGATACGGTGTTCAAGCCCTGCGAGACACTGTCCGGCGGCGAGCTGGCTCGCCTGCGCTTTGCGGAGATCGTGCTGGAGCGGCCCAACCTGCTGTTCCTGGACGAGCCCACGAACCATCTGGATATCTACACCCGCGAGAACCTGACCGAGGCCCTCATGGCCTACACCGGTACGCTGCTGCTGGTCACCCATGACCGCCACCTGATGAACAGTCTGGCCTGCCCGATTTTGTATCTGGAAAACGGCAAGGCCACCCTTTACCCCAGCTACGACGCCCTGATGGGCCGTGCCGCCCCGGCCCCGGCGGTCCAGAAGGACGCCGGCCCAGCCAAAGTAGGCTATGGCAAGGAGCAGCGCCGCCGCCGCGCCGAGCTGCGGGCCAAGATCAAGGCCTGCGAGGACGAAATGGAGGCCTGCGGTGCCCGCGAGGTGGAGCTGGACAACGAGATCAACTCCCCGGAGGTATACAACGACCCGGACCTGCTGCGCCAGAAGAGCGACGAGCTCAGCGACCTGCGTTTCCATCAGGAAGAGCTGTTTGCCGCATGGGAGGCCGCCATGGAAGAGCAGGAACACTACGAACAGTCCCAGGCCGAAGAGTAAAGGAGCACACGCATGCCAAAAAATCCACGCAGCTATGAAAAGACGCGGCACATCGCCCTGTCGGGCCTGTTGTTCGCGCTGGCCATGGCGCTTTCGTTCATTGAAGGCTCGCTGGTCATTCCGGGCCTTCTGCCCGGCATGAAGCTGGGCCTTGCCAACATCGTGGTAATGTACGCTCTGTTCTTCATGGGTGTCAAGCAGGCGCTGGTGCTGGACGTGCTCAAGGCACTGTTCGTTTTTCTGGTGTCCGGCTTCACGGCGGGGTTCCTCTCGCTGTGCGGCGGCCTGTTGTCGCTGCTGGTCATGGCCGTGCTGTACTATGTGGTGCCGGTGCGGCCCACCTGGTTCATCCTTTCGGTTTGCGGCGCACTGGCCCACAATGTGGGGCAGCTGCTGGGGGCCGGCGTTATCATCTCGTCGTCGCTGTCACTGTACTATGCGCCGGTCATGCTGGTGCTGGGCCTGGTAATGGGCGCACTGACGTCCATTACCCTCAAGGCACTGCTGCCGGCACTGGGGCGGCTGGGGTTCAGCACCCGCGAAAAGCGGGGCGAATAACCGACGCCACTGCGGCAGCGGTTGCATTTTGACCGGAAATCAGTATAATAAAGAAACAAACGATTTTGATTTTATGAGAAAACCCCAGACTGACAGGGCTGCCGGACAGAACCATCCATCGGCAGCCGGGAGGTGTTTGCACTATGTCTGAAAAAGTAACGATCAAGGCAGAGCGCCGGGAACTGCATCTGCCTGCCATTGCCCTGCGTGGGCTGGTCGTATTCCCGAATAATCTGGTCCACTTTGAGGTGGGCCGCGAAAAGAGCATTGCCGCCGTGGAATGGGCCATGGCCAACAACTCCAATGTGTTCCTTGTGGCACAGAAGGAGATGGAACTCAGCGACCCCACCCAGGAGGATCTGTTTGCTTACGGCGTCGTGGCCGAGGTCAAGCAGGTGCTGCGCGTCTCGGATGATCTGGTCAAGGTTCTGGTGGAGGGCAAGTACCGCGCCAAGCTCACCGATCTGGACACCACCGGCGATTTCCTGCTGGCTTCCGTGCGCCCGGCCCCGGTGCGTGTCGGCAAGACCGAGGACGCCGTGGAGACCGAAGCCCTGCTGCGCGCCCTGAAGAGCGGATTTGACGAGTATCTGGGCATGAACCCGCGTCTGGCCAAGGACGTGGTGTTTACCATCGTGTCCAGCACCGACCCGGAGTTCCTCAGCGAGTACATGCCCGCAAACCTGCTGTTCCGCTACGAGGACAAGCAGGCTGTGATGAACGAGAACACCCTCGCGGGCCGTCTGCAGCGTCTTGTGGAGATGCTGCGCCGCGAGTGCCAGGTGATGAAGATCGAGAAGGAGATCGCGGACAAGGTCAACGAGTCCATGGACAAGAACCAGCGCGACTACTACCTGCACGAGCAGCTGCACGTCATCAGCGATGAGCTGGGCGAGGGGGACGACACCCACGCCGAGGCCGACGAGTACCGCCGCAAGATCACGGCACTGCATCTGGCCGAGGACAGCGAGAAAAAGCTGCTCAAGGAAGTGGACCGCCTGTCCAAGATGCAGGGCTCCAATCAGGAAGCCACCGTCATCCGCACCTATCTGGACACCTGCCTGGACCTGCCGTGGAACAGCTATACCGAGGATGATCTGGACATCAACCGTGCCCAGCAGATCCTGGACCGCGACCACTACGGCCTGAAAAAGGTCAAGGACCGCATTCTGGAAACGCTGGCCGTGCGCAAGCTGGCTCCGGACGTCAAGGCGCAGATCATCTGCCTGGTCGGCCCTCCGGGCGTCGGCAAGACCAGCATTGCACGTTCCATCGCCGAAAGTCTGGGCCGCAAGTATGTGCGCATCAGTCTGGGCGGCGTGCGGGATGAAGCCGAGATCCGCGGCCACCGCCGCACCTACATCGGTGCCATGCCCGGCAAGATCATCAGTGCCATGATCACCGCCAAGAGCTCGAACCCTCTGATGCTGCTGGACGAGATCGACAAGCTGGCCGGTGACTTCCGGGTCGACCCGGCGGCAGCTCTGCTGGAGGCACTGGACCCCGAGCAGAACAGCACCTTCAACGACCACTTCCTGGACATTCCGTTCGACCTGAGCCATGTGCTCTTCATCACCACGGCCAACGATCTGGGCAGCATTCCCGGCCCCCTGCGCGACCGCATGGACGTCATCGAGCTGCCCAGCTACACCCGCGTGGAAAAATACAACATTGCCCGCAAGCATCTGCTGCCCAAGCAGCTCAAGGCCTGCGGTCTGACCGGCAAGGTCACCCTGAGCCAGAGCGCCCTGTACGGCATCATCGACGGCTATACCCGCGAAGCCGGCGTGCGCAATCTGGAGCGCACCATTACCAGTGTGCTGCGCAAGTGCGCCCGCAAGATCGCATCCGGCGAGGCGGAGACGGTGTCGGTCACCGGCTCCATGCTGGAAGATCTGCTGGGCCCCCGGTTCGTGAAGCCGGACTTCTTGAACCGCACCAACGCCGTGGGCATCGCCAACGGTCTGGCATGGACCAGCGTAGGCGGCGAGACCCTGCCCATTGAGGTGCAGGTCATCGACAACGGCAGCGGCAAGATCACGGTGACCGGTTCGCTGGGCGATGTGATGAAGGAGAGCGCTCAGCTGGCTGTCACCTGGGTGCGGGTCCATGCGCTGGAATACGGCATCGACCCGGAGCGGCTCAAGAAGTGCGACCTGCACATCCACGCCCCGGAAGGTGCTGTGCCCAAGGACGGTCCCTCGGCCGGTGTCACCCTGACCACGGCGCTGGTGTCCTGCCTGTCCGGCCTGCCGGTGCGTGGGGACGTGGCCATGACCGGCGAGATCACCCTGCACGGCAACGTGCTGCCCATCGGCGGCCTGCGCGAAAAGAGCATGGCGGCCTACCGCGAGGGCATGAAGACGGTGCTCATCCCCAAGGACAACGAGCCGGATCTGTACGAGGTGGACGATGAGGTCAAGAAGAATCTGACCTTCCTGCCCATGCAGAACCTGACCCAGGTGCTGAACGCCGCGCTGCTCAAGCCGACGAGCGCCAAAAAGGCCAAGGCTCCGGCCAGCCGCAGCCGCAAAAAGGCCCCGGCAGGGGAGAGCCTGGTGCCTCCTGCTGCCGAAAAGCCCCAGACCGGCGCGGTGTGCTGACAAAACAGAAAGGAAAACTCTATGATCTTCAACAAAGCTGATTTTATTGCCAGCTATGGCATTTCCAGCCAGCTGCCCGAGAGTGACCGCCCGGAGTTGAGTTTTTCGGGGCGGTCCAACGTGGGCAAATCCAGCCTGATCAACAAGCTGTGCAGCCGCAAAAACCTGGCCCGTGTGTCCAGCACCCCGGGCAAAACGGCCACCATCAATTTCTATGCGGTGGACGACTGCTATTTTGTGGACCTGCCGGGCTACGGCTACGCCAAGGTCAGCAACGCCGACCGGGAACGCTGGGATGACCTGATCAACAGCTACTTTGAGGCCCCCCGGCACCACACCCTGCTGGTGCAGCTGCTGGACTGCCGCCACGCCCCCAGTGCCGACGACCTGCAGATGCTGCGGTATCTGCACTACCACCGCATCCCCTATGTGGTGGCCCTGACCAAGGCGGACAAGCTCAAAAAGAGCCAGCTGGCTTCCACGCAGGAACAGTTCGAGGATATCTGCCGCCCCTACGGCTGCCAGAAGGTGGTGCTGACCAGCGGCGAGAACGGCTACGGCATCCCGGAGCTGCAGGCGGTGCTGAACGCCGCTGTGGCTGCTGAGGACCAGGAAGCGGAGTAACACCATGGCTTACAACGAATTTGCCTATTTTTACGATGAGTTCAACGGCGAGGCCGACTACGACGCCCTTTACAGCCACATCCACAGCCAGCTGGAGGCCCACGGCATCCGGGACGGCATCCTGGCAGACCTGGGCTGCGGCACCGGGGAACTGACCCTGATGCTGACCCAGGCAGGCTACGATATGATCGGCATCGACCAGTCGGAGGAGATGCTCTGCGTGGTGCGCGACAAAGCCGAACAGCTGGGCCTTTCCGGCCGGCTGCTGCTGCTCCGGCAGGACCTGCTCAAGCTGGACCTGTACGGCACCATCCGGGGTGCGGTGTCTACCTTTGACACTTTCAACCATATCCCGGATCTGGACACGGCCATTGCGAATGCCGGGTTCTTTATGGAAAAGGGCGGCGTGTTCCTGTTTGACATGAATACCCCCTACAAGCACCAGAACGTGCTGGGCGAAAACGAATTCACCTTTGAGGAAGAGGACGCCTCCTGTGTGTGGCGCAACCACTACAACGCTGCTGACCGGAAGGTGGAGATCACCGTGGACATCGACTACCACGAGACCGGCGAGCACTTCCACGAGGAATTCTGCGAGTACACCTACGACCTTGACACCATCCGTGCCGCGCTGGAAAAGCACGGCTTTGCGCTGGAAAGCGTCTGCGACGGCGAGACCTTCGGCCCCCTGACCGGGGACAGCCAGCGCTATTTCTTCTGCGCAGTCAAGCAGTATACACAATTGGAGGGATAACGTTATGGCAAACCTGATCCGCGGCCTGTCGGAAAACGGCGGCGTCGTGTTCTGCGGTGTGGATTCCACCGAACTTGTGCGCCGCGCCGAGCAGCTGCACACCACCAGTGCCACCTGCAGCGCGGCATTGGGCCGCCTGCTCACGGGTGCATCGCTCATGGGCTCCATGCTCAAGGATGACGGCGACAAGGTCACTCTGCGGGTGCAGGGCGGCGGCCCGGCCGGTGTGCTCATTGCCTGCACCGACGGCACGGGCAACGTCAAAGGCTGCATCGACAACCCGTTGGTGGAGCTGCCCCCGAAGGCCGACGGCCATCTGGACGTGGGCGGCGCAGTGGGCCGCAGCGGTGTGCTCACGGTCATCCGGGACAACCGGCTGCAGAAGGAGCCCACCGTCGGCCAGGTGCCGCTGGTGTCCGGCGAGATCGCCGAGGACCTGACCCGTTACTATGCTACCAGTGAGCAGATCCCCACCGTGTGCGCGCTGGGCGTGCTGGTGGACAAGGACTTGTCCATCCTGTGCGCGGGCGGCTACCTGCTGCAGCTGCTGCCCGGCGCAACGGATGCCGAGATCGACACACTGGAAAAGAACATCGCGGCCATGCCCTCGGTCACCGAGATGCTGCGCGCCGGCAAGACCCCCAAGGACATGATGGAGCTGGCTATGGCCGGTTTTGCCCCGCAGGTGCTGGATGAGCGCACGGTGGGCTACCAGTGCGACTGCAGCGAGGAACGCACCAAGGGTATGCTGCTGAGCCTGGGCCGCCGGGAACTGGTGAAGATGCGGGACGAGGACCCGCACTGCGAAGTGGTGTGCCACTTCTGCCACAGCCGGTATCAGTACGACCTGAACGACCTGATCGCCGAATACGACGCACAGGCCGCCCAGCGTGCCGCAGAAGAAGCGGCACAGAACACCAACGCCTGATTCTGATCAAAAACATACAACGGCCCCGGCGGGCGAGCGGAACAGCTCAGCTGCCGGGGTCGTTTTGCGTGCAGATGTCGGCTTCCAGCGTGTAGACGGCGGTGTATTCCAGCGTGGTGTCCGTACAGGAGGTGTCCTCCTTCCGGGCAATCAACACGGCATCCGGGAATGCTGTGTACAGCGCCTGCAGGCTGTGCAGCCGCGTCAGTGCCAGCGCCTGGGCTTCGGTACGGCGCAGAAGCTGCGGCTGCTGCTCGTAGAAGGTGGTTTCCTCCACGGAGCAGGGAAGCGGCAGCCCCAGCAGCTCCGGTTGGAGATGCCGGGTGCGCTCCAGTGCCTGTTCCGGCGGCTGAACACTGGGCAGGGTCCAGTTCTGCCCGGCAGCGCTCAGCCGGTACCGCACGGTGCAGCGCCCGGTCGGCTGTAAAACGGTCTCTTCCAGCGGAACGGACTGAGCATCACTCCACTCCAGTTGTGCCCGCACGGTGCCCGCTGCCGGGGCAAAGATCAGTGCACCGTCCCGCTCCTGCCGCGCCGTGCCGATCAGCCCCTGTCCAGCCTCCACGGCCTGCCCGGGCACCACCAGCATCGTGCCGCTGGTCAGGTTGGTCTTGGTGACCACACCGGCGCACCGGGCGCGCAGGCCGTGCAGGGTCCCGGCCGCAATGGCGGGCTTGGGCACTGCAGCGGCGGCGCGGACTTCCAGCCGTCCTTTGGCAAAATTGAGACTGGCCCAGGAAAACTCGCCGCTTTCCAGCAGGGCATACTCCCCGGCGGTGCGCTTGGCTTCGGTGGCGGAAGCCCCTGGGGCGAGGTCTGCCTGCCGCAGTACGGCAAAGGCCCGGGCGGCCTGTCCGCGGGTGAGGGTGCCGGTGTCCACGGCCCAGACGAACTGCTGGCTCCACAGCAGCAGCGGAATAAACAGCGCCAGCCCGGCCCACAGCCCGGTGCGGCGCAGCAGCGGACGCAGCCGAAAAAACAGCCCCAGACGCTTTTCTACCCGCAGACGCACATGCCCCTGCCGGGCCAGAGCGGCCAACAGGCGGTAATGCCAGGCGGCACAGCGCGCCCGGAATCCGCCGGGCAGCGGTACAATGCGGGTCAGGTGCAGCCCTGCCTGTGCGGCATGGCCCAGCAGGGCGTCGGTGCTGCCGCTTTGCGCGGTGAATTCTACCGCGGCCCAGAGACGAACGGGTTCCATGACGGCCTCCTGTCCGGCAGATGCCCGGTAGGGCGCTGCCCTGTGGCGGTGTGCTCCGTGGTGTAGTCTGTGCGGACGAAGCAGCCCCGCAGCGTGATGCGCCGGGCGGTGAGCGTTTCGATTTGTAACCGCTCTCCGTAAATGGTCAGCTGCCCGCGCGGCAGCTGGAGCCGCAGGCGGGGCTCGTCGTAGGCGAGGATGGGTTCAAAATGCTCGATCTCCATCCGGTCGCCGCTCTGGTACAGGCAGGGGCGGCGGTACAACCCCTGCGGCGGCTGCCGGAACAAAAGGGCCAGCCAGCGCCGCAGCGAAAAAGGCGCGCGGTGCGCAGGACTCATTCGGCTCCCTCCTGTTCCGCTCTGATATTTTGGCCCAAAGTGCCATAAATGCGGGCCGCTGTTCCATATATATGGAGCGGGAGGGGAAAGTTATGTATCAGACGTTCCGGTTTCAGCGGGTCGTGCTGTTGGGGGCGGCAATTGGCACGTCAGGACTGGTGTTTGCAGCGCCGCAGTGCTGCGCCCGTGCGCTGCAGCAGGGGCTTGCCCTGTGCGGCGGGCCGCTGCTGGTGTCACTGTTCCCGTTTCTCATCGTTTCCGCTCTGCTCATGCGCTGTGGGGCAGGGCAGGTACTGGGGTTTGTGTTCCGTCCGGTGGCACGGCTCATCGGGGTGCGCAGCCCGGCGGCCGGTGGGGTGCTGCTCATCGGGTTCCTGGGTGGGTTTGCCCCGGCGGCGGCTGCGGTGGCCGAAGCCGTGCGCAGCCGGGAGCTGACCCCGCAGGAGGCGTCGGCCCTTCTCCCGGCCTGCATCTGCTCCGGGCCGTCCTTCGTGATCCTCACGGCAGGGGAGCAGCTGCTGGGCAGCCGGGTGCTGGGCATCCGCCTGTTTGCAGCGCAGGTGCTGGCCGGATATCTCACCGCCGCTCTGCTGAACCGTCTGCACCCGGCACCCGCTGCCCCGGTACGCTCTGCGCAGTCCACCCAGACTGCGCCGCCCCGGTTGGACGAAGTGATCGCGCAGGCGGCTGTGCAGTACCTGAAATTGTGCGGATTCGTGTTGTATTTCCGGATGCTGGCAGCCGGGTGCGGGCAGTTTCTGCCCGCCGCGTGGGCACCCTTTCCGGCCATGCTGCTGGAGGTGTGCTCTGGCTGCGATTATGCGGCCCGCACCGGCCTGTGGGCCAGCAGTCTGTGCTGCGCCGCCCTCAGCGTACAGGGGGCGTCGGTGCTGCTGCAGGTACGCACCCTCTGCCCCGGAGAAGTGTCCTTCCGTCCGCTGCTGGCAGGTCGGCTGCTGCACCTGCCGCTGTCGCTGGCATTATTCTGCCTGACATGGCCGGAACAGGCCGTGGAGACCTTTGGCAACCTGTGCGAACGGGTGATCCCCATGCAGCGGGTGCCGCCGGACTGTGCGCTGCTGGCCTTTGCCGTGTGCTGCATGGCGGCCTGTGAGCTGAACAAAGATCTGCCCCGGCGGGAAATCCAACCTTGACAGATACGCTGAAATATGGTAGAATATTGCTCGTTGCAGAATATGTGCAATGTGCTACTGTGGCTCAGCTGGTAGAGCAGCTCACTCGTAATGAGCAGGTCGCCTGTTCGAATCAGGTCAGTAGCTCCAACATAAAAGACCCGGAAAAGTGGCTTGTGGCCTAGCTTTTCCGGGTCTTTTTGCGTCGCTTTTATAGGGCACTTCTGCGCGGAAAAGTGCCTTATTTTACGCCATTTCCCATTAAAAAACCTTACGATGCAAGTAAAATGCAAGTCGGATGCATGTCAAAAGGGGGCGATTTAATGGACAGTACATTCGGCAAGCAAAAAATCAGCCGATGCGGCTGTCCGGGTAAGAGTCCAAATTGCTGGCTTTTTTGAAGTACGACAAACAGAAAGAGCTCCCCACGATACCTACCTGAGACCCGAAGGTAACAGGGGCAGCTTGTGGGAGAGCTCTAAACTATATTATAACACTGAACAAGAAAGTCGTCAAACACGGCATTCTGGAAAATGTGCAAAAAAGATACTCCCACACAAACTCCCGAAAGGTTGTGCGGTACAGCTATACGGTTGCACAGGGAGTATCTTCAGTATAACTATAACACAGCACCGCGTCCAAAACAAGTGTCAGGCGTTTTTTATCAGCGCTCAATGGAACAGCTTCTGCCCGATCCAGATGCAGATGCAGGCGCCGATGACTGAAATGATAAAGGACGTGATGCTGCCGGTGGCATAAATGCCGAACAGGCCGAACACGAATTCGCCCACAAAGCTGCCCAGGATGCCCATGAGGATGTTGCGGCCGAGTGAAGTTTCGGTACCCATGAAGCGGCCGGCCACATAGCCTGCCAGCGCACCCACCAGCACGCCTGCGATCAGAGAAGCAATCACGCCCACCAGTGAGAACAGGCCCATCAGACAGCCCACCAGAATGCAGAGCAGGGTGATGATCAGCAGAATCGTCAATGTAATCATAAAAAATACCTCCTTATTGCGCCGTGTCTGCGCCGGACTGTTCCCGGGCGTAGCGGCAGATATCATTCAGACAGCATTTCTCACATTCCGGCTTGCGGGCATTGCACACAGCGCGGCCGTGCATCACAAAGCGGTGGCACAGGTCGCTGCCCTCTTCCGGCGGAATGATCTTCCACAGGGCCATTTCCACCTTCTGCGGCTCCTTGATGCCGTCCACAAGGCCGATCTTGTTGCACAGACGGATGCAGTGGGTGTCGGTGACAATGGCCGGTTTGCCGAACACATCGCCTATGATCAGGTTGGCGCTCTTGCGGCCCACGCCGGGCAGCGCCAGCAGCTCCTCAAAGGTAGTAGGCACCTGGCAGTTGTACTTGTCCCGCAGCATGCGCATGCAGGCCGAGATATCCCGTGCCTTGGAGTGCCCCAGTCCGCAGGGCTTGACGATGGCCTCGATGTCCTCCGGCTCGGCAGCGGCCAGTGCGGCCACGCTGGGGTAGCGGGCAAACAGGTCCTCCACTACGATATTCACCCGGGCGTCCGTGCATTGGGCCGCCAGCCGCACGCTGACCAGCAGCTGCCATGCGTGATCGTAGTCCAGTGTGCAGCCGGCATCCGGATATTCCTTTTTGAGCCGGTCAATCACCTCCAGCGCCAGTTCCTTTTTGGCGGTGAGATCTTCCGGCTCCTTTTTACGGGCGGACATACCGTCGCCTCCTTTCGGCAAAAAATGTTTTCCTTATCATAGCATGTTTCGACCGGTTTGTAAACGCCTGCCCGGAATTATCTGAGAATCATTTTCAGAAAATCTCTTGTCCTCCGCGCAGAAATGCGCTATACTATAAAAAACACTGGGGTATTCCCCGGCATGGGAGGGAGACACAATGAACGAACCACTGGCGCAGCGCCTGCGGCCCAAAACGCTGGCAGATGTGTGCGGGCAGCAGCATCTGCTGGCCCCGGGCAGGGTGTTTCGCCGCACCATCGAGAGCGGACGCATCCCCAATATGATCTTCTACGGCCCGTCCGGTACCGGCAAGACCACAGTGGCCCGCATCATCGCAGAGAACAGCGGCATGACTCTGCACAAGCTCAACGGCACTTCCTGCGGCACCGGCGACATCAAGGCGGTGCTCAAGGACATTGGCACGCTGGCGGGGGCGGGCGGCATCCTGCTGTATCTGGACGAGATCCAGTACCTGAACAAAAAGCAGCAGCAGAGCCTGCTGGAGTGCATCGAGGACGGCTCGGTCACCCTCATTGCATCCACCACCGAGAACCCGTATTTCTACATCTATAATGCACTGTTGTCCCGGTGCACGGTGTTCGAGTTCAAATCCCTGTCCGCCGCCGACGTGGAGCAGGGCCTGCACAATGCCCTCAAAAAGCTGTCGGAAGGGGAGAACACCCCGGTGCGCATGGACGAGGACGCCTGTGCCTATCTTGCCGAGAGTGCGGGCGGCGATTTGCGCAAGGCACTGGGCTGCCTGGATTTTGCGGTCACGGCGGCCCCGGTGGAAGAGGGTGCCCGGCACATCACGCTGGATATGATCCGGCAGGTCACCCGCCGCACAGCCATGCGGTACGACCGGGAGGGTGACGATCACTACGACATCGTGTCGGCCTACCAGAAGTCCATGCGCGGCTCTGACCCGGACGCGGCATTGCACTATCTGGCCCGCCTGCTGGAAGCCGGCGACCTGCCCTCGGCCTGCCGCCGTCTGATGGTGTGCGCCTGCGAGGACGTGGGCCTTGCCTACCCGCAGATCATCCCCATCGTCAAGGCGGCGGTGGACGCGGCCAACATGGTGGGTCTGCCGGAAGCACGCCTGCCGCTGGCCGACGCGGTGATCCTGGTGGCCACCAGCCCCAAATCCAACAGCGCCCATGACGCCATCAATGCAGCCATCGCGGATGTGCAGGCCGGGCGCACCGGGCCCATCCCGCGTCAGCTGCAGAACAAGCACTTTGACGGCGAGGATGCTCTGGTAAAAGGGCAGAACTACAAGTACGCTCACGACTACGACCACCATTGGGTCAAACAACAGTATCTGCCGGATGCCCTCAAGGACGTGAAATACTACACCTACGGCGACAACCGTACCGAACAGGCGGCCCGCGCCTACTGGGCAAAGATCAAAGGCGAGGAAAACGTCTGAACCCAAAACAAGAAAAGGAGAACGATATGCGCTATTCCAAACAGCGTGAGTTGGTCATGCAGACGGTGGAGAACCTCTGCGACCACCCCACCGCCGAAGAGATTTACGACACCGCTGCAAAGGAATGCCCGGGCCTGAGCCTTGGCACCGTGTACCGCAACCTGAACAGTCTGGTGGAGGCAGGCCGCGTGCGCCGGGTGTCCATCCCCGGCCAGGCCGACCGGTTCGACCATACGCTGGCCTGGCACAGCCACCTGTACTGCACGGTGTGCGGCGGCGTGACCGACGCCGAGGTGGACGAAAAGCAGGTGACGAAGCTGGTACGCGGCCAGAAAGGCCGGGTGCAGGACTGCGCCGTGGTGTTCATCGGCGTGTGCGAAAGCTGCTGTGCAGCACAAAAAGCGGCCTCCGAGGCGTAAACTTTGCCCGGACCCCCTTGCCCGCAGCGGCCAAAGAGTGTATACTAAGGAGAGCTATTCATAAAAGCGGAAAAAAGAGTGTTCACCGTGCGGGGGCTTTTCCCGGCGGAGAAGGATGGTTTGATTGGAATACATTAGTTTTGAGCATAATAACATCGCCGCTGATCTGGTAAAGCAGGCTTACGACACCCCGCCGCTGGCCTTTGTGCACAGCTACGGCTGCCAGCAGAACGTCAACGACGGCGAGCGCATCAAGGGTGTGCTGGTGGATATCGGCTACGGTCTGTGCGACAAGCCGGAGGACGCCGACCTGATCCTCTTCAACACCTGCGCCGTGCGTGAGCACGCCGAGCAGCGGGTGTTCGGCAATGTGGGTGCCCTCAAGGGCCTCAAGGAGAAAAAGCCCGGCCTGATCATCGGCCTGTGCGGATGCATGGCCAACCAGAAGCACGTGGTGGAAAAGCTGCGCCGGAGCTACCCCTATGTGGACCTCGTGTTCGGCGTGGACGGCATCGACACCCTGCCGCAGCTGATCGCCCAGAAGCTGCAGAAGCATAAGCGTGTGCTGCTGGACCCCGCCCAGCGCCCGGTGATCGTGGAGAACATCCCAATCCGGCGCGAGAGCGAGTTCCGCGCCTGGCTGCCCATCATGTACGGCTGCGACAACTTCTGCACCTACTGCATCGTGCCCTACGTCCGCGGCCGCGAAAAGAGCCGCAAGCCCGGCGACATCCTGGCCGAGTTCCGGGGTCTTGTGGAGGCCGGCTACAAGGAGATCACCCTGCTGGGCCAGAACGTGAACAGCTATGGCAAGGGCCTGGAAGAGCAGATCGACTTTTCCGACCTGCTCAACCTGCTGTGCACCGTGCCCGGTGACTACCACATCCGGTTCATGACCAGCCACCCCAAGGACGCCAGCCACAAGCTGATCGACACCATTGCCGCTCAGCCGAAACTGTGCAAGCACCTGCATCTGCCGGTGCAGTGCGGCTCCGACCGGCTGCTGCAGCAGATGAACCGCCATTACACCATTGAGCAGTATCTGGAGCTCATCGAGTACGCCCGCAAGACCGTGCCCGGCATCACCTTCTCCAGCGACATCATCGTCGGCTTCCCGGGTGAGACGGAAGAGGACTTTGTCAAGACGCTGGAATTGGTGCAGAAGGTGGGCTATATGCAGCTGTTCACCTTCATCTACTCCAAGCGCACCGGCACCAAGGCTGCCGAAATGCCGGACCCCACCCCCCGCAAGGAAAAGACCGACCGCATGAGCCGCCTGCTCAAGGTGCAGGACGAGATCGCCATGGCGCTGGTCAAAGGCCAGGTGGGCCAGACCGTGCAGGTGCTGGTGGAAGGCTACGGCCGCAGCGAGGGCACCCTCTCCGGAAGGCTCGACAACAACCTGACGGTGGAGTTTACCGCCGACCCGGCACTGCTGGGCCAGTATGCGATGGTACGGCTGACCGGTGCCCGTGCTACCGTGCTGCTGGGTGAGCTGGCAGACTGAGAGAAAACGCGATTCCGGGGCCGTGTGCCCCTGAAACAATAAAAAGCGACAAGGAGAACAACTACCATGGATTGCATTGATCTGTTCAAGCGCGCTGCAGTGGCCCTGCAGACCGACCCCCGTTACCTGGCACTGGACCAGGCCCGCAAGGCAAACGATAACGACGAGAACCTGCAGAACCTGATCGGCGAGTTCAACCTGGCCCGCATGGACCTGAACAACGAGATCGGCAAGAGCGAGCGCGACGACGCCCGCATCACCGAGCTGAACGAGAAGGTCAACAACCTCTACGGCCAGATCATGGGCGACGAGGGCATGACCGCCTACAACGAGGCCAAGCGCGAGTGCGAAAATCTGGTCAACTACATTGATGCCATCATCAACACTGCCATGAACGGCGGCGACCCGATGACTGTGCAGGAGCCTTCCGCTTCCTGCACCGGAAGCTGCTCCACCTGCGGCGGCTGCCACTAACACGATCCGGAACAAAACGCGGCTGTGCAATGCAGACCGCGTTTTGTTTGCAAAAGGCGGTTACCGGCCGCAAACCATGCACAGAACCATCGAACGGGGAGAGAGGGAAAACCATGGCAGAGCTGTCGCCCATGATGCAGCAATATCTGGAAATCAAAAAACAACACAAGGACGAGATCCTGTTCTACCGCATCGGCGATTTTTACGAGATGTTCTTTGAGGATGCCCTCACAGCGTCCAAAGAGCTGGATCTGACCCTGACCGGCAAGCAGTGCGGTCTGGAAGAGCGGGCCCCCATGTGCGGCGTGCCCTTCCACAGCTACGAGGGCTATGTGGCGCGTCTGATCGCCAAGGGCTACAAGGTGGCCATCTGTGAGCAGGTGGAGGACCCTGCCAAGGCCAAAGGGCTGGTCAAGCGCGACATCATCCGCGTGGTCACCCCCGGCACGGTCATCGAGAGCAGCATGCTGCAGGATGACCGCAACAATTACATTGCCAGCATCTATCTCAAGGGCAAAAAAGCGGGTCTCTGCTTTGCGGACGTCTCCACCGGCACGGCCCACATCACCGAGCTGGCGGCGGACAAGATCGCCCCGGCGGTGATCACCGAGCTGTGCCGCTTCCACCCCAGCGAAGTGCTGATGAACCCCGGCCTGCTGGACTGCCGCGAAGTGACGGCCTACATCAAAAAGAATATGACTTGCTCGGTGGAGCTGGTGGAGGATGAGCGCTATGCGCCGGGTCTGGTGGCGGCTTCGCTGGAAAGCCAGTTCGGTCGTGACTGGCCCCAGACCACCGGCATGGCCGAAAACGGTCTGGTACGGTTTGCCATGGCGGCACTGCTGGAGTATCTGCACGACACCCAGATCAAGGGCGTGGAGCGTCTGAAAACCGTGGTGACCTACAACGAGGCGCAGTTCATGCGTCTGTCGCCGGTCACCCGGGCCAATCTGGAACTCACCGAGACGCTGCGCGGCCGCGAAAAGCGGGGCACGCTGCTCTGGGTGCTGGACAAGACCAGCACGGCCATGGGCAAGCGCATGCTGCGCAGCTGGATCGAGCAGCCGCTGTTGTCTAGCAAGCTCATCAACCAGCGCCTCAACGCGGTGGAGAGCCTTGTGCGGCAGACCGTCGTGCGCGGCGACCTGACCGACGAGTTGCACTACATTGCCGACATGGAGCGCCTGATGACCCGCACGGTCTATGGTTCGGCCACCCCCAAGGAAATCTATACGCTGGCCCAGACCTGTGAACATCTGCCGGTCCTCCGGCAGCAGGCAACGGCCTGCGGCTGCCCGGAGCTGGCAGAGCTGGCGGAGGAGATCGACCCGCTAGAGGACATCAAGGCCCGCATCTATGCGGCCGTGGACCCGGATGCACCGTCCACCCTGAAGGATGGCGGCGTCATCGCCAAGGGCTACCACACCGAGGTGGACGAGCTGCGCTCCATCCGCGACAACACCAAGGGGGTCCTGGCCCAGCTGGAAGCCCGCCTGCGGCAGGAGACCGGCATCCCCAAGCTGAAGATCGGCTACAACCATGTGTTCGGCTACTACATCGAGGTCAGCAACTCCTACAAGAGCATGGTGCCGGAGACCTATATCCGCAAGCAGACCCTGACCAGCGGCGAGCGCTACATTACTCAGGAGCTCAAGGAGCTGGAAAGCAAGATCCTGGGCGCACACGAGCGGCTGATCACCCTGGAGCGCCGCCTGTTCGACGAGCTGCTGGAGAGCATCAGCGCCCAGCTGGACCGCATCCAGCGCACGGCCAACGCCGTGGCAAAGCTGGATGTGCTGACCGCCCTGGCGCAGGTGGCGGCAGAGAACAACTACTGCCGCCCCGTGGTGGATGACAGCGACGAGCTGACCATCACCGAGGGCCGCCACCCCGTGGTGGAACAGGTGCTCAAGGGCAGCCTGTTTGTGCCCAATGATACCACCCTCAACTGCGGCGAGGACCGCTGCCTGATCATCACCGGCCCCAACATGGCGGGCAAATCGACCTACATGCGTCAGAATGCGCTCATCGCGCTGATGGCGCAGATCGGCTCCTTTGTGCCGGCCGCCAGCTGCCATGTGGGCGTGGTGGATGCCATCTTTACCCGCATCGGTGCATCGGACGACCTTTCTGCCGGGCAGTCTACCTTTATGGTGGAGATGACCGAGGTGGCCGAGATCCTGAAAAACGCCACCTCCAAGAGCCTTGTGGTGCTGGACGAGATCGGCCGCGGGACCTCCACCTTTGACGGCATGAGCATTGCCCGCGCCGTGGTGGAGCACATTGCAGACCCCGCCAAGGGCCTTGGCTGCAAGACGCTGTTTGCCACCCACTACCACGAGCTGACCGAGCTGGAAGGCACTGTGGAGGGTGTAAAGAACTACAACATCGCGGTCAAGAAGCGCGGTGAGGACATCACCTTCCTGCGGCGCATCGTGCGCGGCCCGGCCGATGACAGCTACGGCATTGAGGTGGCCAAGCTGGCCGGTCTGCCTGGCAGCGTGACCCGCCGCGCCCACGAGGTGCTGCGGGCACTGGAAGCCACGGCCCCGAAAAATAAGGTGGAACAGATGGACTTTGATGCCCTGCAGGAGTACAACTCTCCGGCGGTGCCCAGCGAGATGATGGAAAAGCTGGAAGCCGTGGACGTGGAGACCCTGACCCCCATTGAGGCACTGAACTTCCTCTATGAACTCAAAAAGACCCTGAAGGGCAGCCTGAACGGCTGACCCGTTCTCCATAAAACGCACAAGGGAGGGAACGACCATGGCCGTGATCCATGTTCTGGACAAGCACACCGCCGAGCTGATCGCAGCCGGTGAGGTAGTCGAACGTCCGGCGTCCGTTGTCAAGGAGCTGCTGGAAAACTCCATCGACGCAGGTGCCAGCCAGATCACCGTGAGCATTGAGTCCGGCGGCGTGAAGCTGATCGAGATCAGCGACAACGGCACCGGCATTGAAGCCGAATACATCTCCACTGCTTTCATCCGACACGCCACCAGCAAGATCCAGACGCCGGACGACCTCGTCAGCATCCACACCCTGGGCTTCCGCGGCGAGGCACTGGCCTCCATTGCCAGCGTGGCCCGGGTGGAGCTGACCACCCGCACTGAGCAGGACGAATTTGCCACGGTGTACTGCATCGAGGGCGGAGAAGAGCTCTCCCGTGAGCCGGGCGCCCGTGCCGTGGGCACCACCATCCGGGTGCAGGATCTGTTCTACAATACCCCCGCCCGCATGAAGTTCCTCAAAAAGGACTCCAGCGAGGGCACCTTCGTGGCCGACACGGTCACCCATGTGGCCCTCAGCCACCCGGAGGTGAGCATCAAATTCATCCGGGAAGGCAAACTGCAGTACGTCACCCCCGGTGACGGTCAGCTGCGGGGCGCGGCCTACTCTGTGTTGGGCCGGGAGTTCAGCCGGGACCTTGTGGAGGTGGACAACCAGGAGGGCGTCTACCACATCAGGGGTCTCATCACCCCGCCCAAGAGCTGCCGCGCCAGCCGCAGCATGCAGCATTTTTACATCAATGGACGCTATGTCCGCAACCGTACCATCATGGCCGGCATGGAGATGGCGTTCAAGGGCACCATGATGCAGGGCAAGTTCCCTGGCGGCATCCTGCTGCTGGATATGCCGGCAGACCTGGTAGATGTGAATGTGCACCCGGCCAAGATCGAGGTGCGCTTTGCCCGGGAAAACGACATCTTTGATGTGGTTTACCATGCCGTCAAGCTGGCACTGGCCCAGCCCGGCACCGGCGAACGACATTTCACCTTTGAAGAAACAAAAACCAACGAAAAATCCAAGATCAAGGTATCTGACAGAGAATCGCCGGAAAATGCTGTAAAGAAAAATTACTTTACAGGGCTTTCTGCCATCATTCCGGGGCAGGCGGACCCGGGCACCCTCCCGCCGCAGCCCGCTCCGGCCCCGGCGGTTCCAGTAAAGCCCGCAACGAAGACATCTGCACCTGCTGCGCCGGAAAAACCGATGGCTGCGGCACAGCCCCGCTGGAAACAGAGCAGCGTGGATGCTGACATCCTGGACCCCTTTGTTACCCTGCACAGTCCGGCCGCCCCGCAGGAAAAGCCTGCTGAACCCTTCCGTGCGGCGGCCAGCGAAACACAGTTGGACGTGGAACCGGATTTCGGTGAGACAAAAGTGCAGGCAGACCAGAACCACATGGCGGCCTGGGACCCGCAGCCTGCCGTTCCGGTGAAAGAGCCGGAAAAGCCCGCAGCGCCGGTACAGCCTGCACGGGAGGAACCGGAAGCAGCTGCCGAAGAGCCGGTGGAGCCGGAGCAGATGAACTTTGCCCCCGCCGACGGCCCGGAGCCGCTGCGCTATGTGGGCGAGGTGTTCCGTACCTATATTCTGGCCGAGCGCGGCGACGAACTGTGCCTCATCGACAAGCACGCTGCCCATGAGCGCCAGCTGTACGAAAAGCTGGCAGCCAACTACGGCAATGTGCCCAGTCAGATGCTGCTGGAGCCGACGGCCATTGACCTGTCTGCAGAGGAAAAACAGGCCCTGCTGGATCATGTGCCCCTGCTGGAAAACGCAGGGCTGGAGATCGCGGACTTTGGCGGCAACACGGTGGTGCTGCGGGCGGTCCCGGCCGATGTGGAACCGCAGAACGCCGAAAGCCTGCTCATTGAGATCGCCAACAAGCTGCTCAAGGGCGGCCACGACGCACTGAACGAGCACACCGAGTGGGTGCTGCATTCCATCTCCTGCCGTGCGGCCATCAAGGCGGGGGACAAGTCCTCCCCGCAGGAGCTGCTGGCGCTGGCCGAAAAGATCCTTTCCGGCGAAGTGCCGCCCTTCTGCCCTCACGGCCGCCCCTGCGTGCTCAAGTTGACCCGAAAGGAGCTGGAAAAGCAGTTTGGACGCATCGTATAAACACCCGGTCGTGGCAGTGGTGGGCCCCACGGCCACCGGCAAAACGGCCTTGGGCGTAGCGCTGGCCGAACAGTTCGGGGGCGAAGTAATCAGCGCGGACTCCATGCAGATCTACAAGGGTCTGGATGTGGGCACCGCCAAGGTCACGCCCGAGGAGACCCACGGCATCCCGCACCACGGGGTGGACATCCTGGAACCGGACGCACCATTCAGCGTGGCAGATTTCACTGCCATGGCGGGCCGCCTGGAGCAGGAGATCGCGGGCCGGGGGCATCTGCCCATTCTGGTGGGCGGCACCGGTTTATATGTACAGAGCTTTCTGTACGGTGTGCGCTTTACCGAAGAAAAAGCACCGGCCGGTCTGCGGGAGCAGCTGGCAGAAGAGCTGGCCCAGAAGGGCGGTGCCGCTCTCTATGCCGAGCTGCAGCAGGTGGACCCGGAAGCGGCGGCTGTCATCCACCCCAACAATCAGGTGCGGGTGCTGCGGGCGCTGGAACATTACCGCGCCACCGGCAAAAAGCTCAGCGAGCAGAAGGCGGCATCCCTGCCGCCGGAACGCCCCTACCGCAGCCTGATCTTAGGGCTGGATTTCCCGGACCGGGCGGCGCTGTACCGCCGCATCGACCTGCGGGTGGACAAAATGCTGGATGCCGGTCTGCTGGCAGAGGCAGAGCTGGTCTGGAACAACCGCAGCCGCTTCCGCACGGCAGCACAGGCCATCGGCTACAAGGAGTTCTTCCCGTATTTTGAGCGGACGGCCTCGCTGGAAGCCTGCGCGGACAAGCTCAAGCAGGCCTCCCGCAACTACGCCAAGCGGCAGCTGACCTGGTTCCGCCACATGGACGGCGTGGTCTGGCTGGATGCCGGGGCACCGGAGGTGCAGCAGTGTGCCTGCCGTACCGTACAGGAATTTTTGTCGAAAGGATGATGGATAATGGCCGATAGGGCAGAAAAAAGCCGGAGGGACCGCAGGGAGCCGCATCCGCTGGCGGTGCTGGCCGGGGTGTTGGCGGCATTTTTGCTGCTGGCTGCATGCTATGTGGGATATCAGGCCCTGCACATCCTCTTCCCGCAGAATGTATATGAGACCGCACTGCCGGCCACCGTGTCGGACAACGTGGAGGCCGACGGTGTGCTGCTGTTTGATGAGGTATATGTTTCCAGCAACGGCACGCTGGGATATCTCGCGGCCGACGGCGAGCGCGTCTCGGCCGGGACGGCTGTGGCGGAGATCTACAGCGATGCTTCCCAGGCGGTGCTGCGCCAGCAGCTCACCCAGCTGACCGAGCAGATCGACCTGCTGCAGCGCTCCCAGAACACCACCTCCCTGCAGCTGGACGCCCTGCTGCGGGAGCGCTCGGCGGCCCTTTATGACATGATGGACGAGCTGGATGCCGGAGCATACGACGAGGTGAGCAGCGGTGCCAATGCCTACCTGCTGGCCCAGAACAAGCTCTGGATCGCCACCGGCGATTCTGCCAACTTTACCGATCAGGTCACGGCTCTGACCCAGCAGGCCCAGAGCGTGCAGGCCCAGCTGGGCAACCCCACCCAGATCACCGCCCCGCAGACCGGCTACTTTGTCCGGGCGTCCAGCAGCGGGCGGCTCAATGCCGGGGCCGACGACATCCTTGCACAGGACCCGGCTCAGCTCAAGGCGTATCTGGATTCTAACCCCACCCTGCCGCTGGACGGCTGTGCCGGCAAGATCGTTTCCGGCTTCACCTGGCGCTATGTGGGCGTGTGTTCGGCCGAACAGGGCCAGAAGCTGCTGGGGCAGAACGGCAAGCCGCTGAGTTCCAGTGTGCAGATCCGCTTCCCCGGCCAGACGGACAGATCCTTCAAGGCCACCGTTTCGGAGGTGACCATTGACGAAGAACAGGGCCTGGCTCGCTTTGTGCTCACCTGCAACGTCATCAACGGCGATGTGCTCTGCCTGAACCACGCAGCAGCCCGCATCTCGGTGGGGGAGAGCACCGGCCTGCGTATCCCGACTTCGGCGGTGCACTACCTCAAGGAGGACGGCACCGAGGCAGAGACGCAGGGCGAAAACTACATCCCAGGCGTGTACGTCAAGTACGGCAACATCGCCCGCTTCTGCAAGATCGACCCCGTGGACAACGATCATCCGCTGGTGACCGATGGCGATTACATCCTCGTTTTGCCCAAGGGAACCGACGGTTCGGTGAGTCAGGTGCGGCTTTATGACGAAATAATCGTTTCCGGACAAAATTTGTACGACGGAAAACTTTTGTAGTTATTGACATCCGTGTCAAAAAATCCGATAATAGTAAAAGCTATTTGCATTCTTTTGCAAAGTATGCCGGGCAGCCCGGCGCTGCCTGAATGAAAGGAGCAGATCATTATGTCTTTGGTAGATAGCCTCAAGAAGAACCTGTTTGGTTCAGAGGACGAGTACGAGGATCAGTACATTGACGACGGCCCCCAAATGGTGAACAACAACAACGGTGTCGGCCTGGGCGCAGATGACGAGACCGAAGAGCCGGCCGAGAGTGCCAAGAAGAACAAGGTGGTCAACATCCACGCCACCACCCAGCTCAAGGTGGTCCTGGTCAAGCCGGAGCGCTTTGAGGATGCCAGCACCATTGCGGACCATCTGAACAACAAGCGCACCGTCGTGCTGAACCTGGAGTCCACCAACAAGGAAGTGTCCCGCCGTCTGGTGGACTTCCTGTCCGGTGTGGCCTATGCCAACAACGGCCAGATCAAGCGTGTGGCCAACAGCACCTTCATCATCACCCCGTACAACGTAGACATCATGGGTGACCTGCTGGACGAGCTGGAGAACAATGGCGCGTTCTATTGATCCGGTCGTTCCTGCAGTCCGGGGCTTTGTCCCGGCCCGCACCGATGAAGAGCGCTTTCTCATGCGGCATATCGAGGACCTTGCCCGCACGGCCCAGTCCCGCGGCATTGCCCGGTATTCCGGTTTCCTGAGCGACCGCGAGCAGGAGCTTGCCCGCGCCGCTCTGGGCCGCGCCGGGCTGGAAGAAGGCTTCCGCTTTGACGGCGGCTGGCCGGAGGCGGAACGCCGGATCCTCTGCCTGGAACCGGAGTACAGCTACCCGGAAAACCCCATCCGCTGTGTGCAGCTGCAGTGCCGTGCACAGGCCGGTGCTGTGCTGCCCGCTCACAAGGACTACCTTGGCAGCCTGATGGGGCTGGAGATCCGGCGCGAGGCGCTGGGCGACATCGTTCTGCCGCCGGATGCGCCCGGCACGGCCTATGTGTTCGCATTGGAACCGGCAGCCCGGCTGATCTGTCAGGAACTGCTGCAGGCAGGCCGCACCGAGCTGGCCACCCGACTGCTGGCACCGGACGAGGTGCCGGAGTTCCGGACGGCAGAGCGCCGGAAATGCACCGCAACGGTGTCGTCGCTGCGGCTGGACGCCGTGCTGGCCGCCATGTTGCATTGCAGCCGTGGGCAGGCCAGTGAGCTGGTCACCGCAGGCCGGGTGGAGATCAACCATCTGCCGGCGGAAAAGCCGTCGGCCCCGGTGTACGAGGGCGATGTGTTCACGGTGCGCGGCAAGGGGCGCTTTGCTCTGACGGCGCTGCCCGGAAAGAGCAAAAAGGAACGACTGATCATTGAATTTTTTCAATATTGAAAGCAATTGGAGGAAAGAATTATGCTGACCCCGCAGGATGTCCGCTCCGTGCAATTTGAAAAAAACCTCCGCGGCTACCGCACGGAGGACGTAGACCGTTTTCTGGACAAGATCGAGGAGCAGCTGCAGCAGGATGATGCGCAGGCGGAGCAGCTCCGCAAGCAGATCGCAGATCTGACGGCGGAAAACCAGCGCCTGCATCGGGAACTGCAGAGCTATGAGGCGGACGGCGAGATGCTCAAGAGTGCGCTGATCAATGCGCAGCGCATGGGCGAGAGCGTCATTCGTGAAGCCAACCAGAAGGCCGAGGAGATCATCCACCGTGCCAACCTGCGCGGCGACGACATCATCCGTGACGCCAACGAGCTGCTGCAGAAGGCAAGCGACCGCGCCGACGAGATCGAGAGCGAGGCCAACGACAAGCGTCTGGCCGAAGAGCGCGAATATGACCGTGTGCGGCTGGAAGTGACCCGCTTCAAGTCCGACGTGCTCAACCTGTACCGCAGCCATGTGGAGAGCCTGAGCCGTCTGCCGGAGTTCCAGAAGGACGAGAAGGCTGATGCCGACAAGAAGGCCGCGGACGAGCCTGCCGAACCTGCTGCAGAAGAGTCCGTGGAGGACCAGGCAGCTGTCCAGCAGCCTGAGGCGGAGGCCCCTGCACAGGAGCCGGACACCGCCGGCAAGGAAACCGATTCTGCCGCTGATGCCGAGGACGACAAGGCGGCTGAGAGCAGTGAGGATTTCTGGGAAAAAGATGAAAGCCAGCTCAAGCTGGATCCTCCTGCGGATGCAAAGCCGGACGGACCGGACTATGATGCCTTCCAGGGCGTCAAGTTCAGCGAGTAAGGCGCGTGTCCATAAGCAAATATAGAGGAGAGTGTAACCATTGGCTAAGAACAAATCTCAGTACGACAGTACCCTGAATCTGCCCAAGACCCTGTTTGAGATGCGTGCCGGTCTGCCCAAAAAGGAGCCGGTCATGCTCAAGGATTGGGACGACAACGACCTGTACAACCAGCTCATGAAGCACAACGAGGGCAAGCCCCAGTTCATTCTGCACGACGGCCCTCCGTATGCAAACGGCAACATCCACATGGGCACCGCCCTGAACAAGATCATCAAGGATATCATCATCCGTGACAAGAACATGGAGGGCTATCAGGCTCCCTATGTGCCCGGTTTTGATACCCACGGCCTGCCCATCGAGCTGAAGGCCCTGTCCTCCGTCGGCGACAAGAAGAAGGACATCTCCAAGCTGGAGCTGCGCCAGATCTGCGAAAAGTTTGCCACCGAGCACATCGACATCATGAGCGACCAGTTCAAGCGTCTGGGCGTCATCGGTGACTTCGAGCACCCCTACCTGACCCTGAAGCCTGAGTTTGAAGCGCGTCAGATCGAGATCTTCGGCGAGATGGCCAAGAAGGGCTACATCTACAAGGGCCTGAAGCCCGTGTACTGGTGCCCGGACTGCCGCACCGCTTTGGCTGAGGCTGAGATCGAGTACGGTGAGGACGACTGCGATTCCATCTTCGTCCGTTTCCATGTCTCGCAGGACCCCAACGGTGTGCTGGCAAAGCACGGCATCCCGATGGACAAGACCTACTTTGTGATCTGGACCACCACCACCTGGACTCTGCCCGCCAACGAGGCCATCTGCCTGAACGGCCAGTTTGAATATTCCTTCGTCAAGATCGGCGAGGAGTACCACATCATGGCCACCGATCTGGTCAAGAGCGTCATGGACGCCTGCCACATCGAGAACTACGAGGTCGTGGGCGAGCCGGTCAGCGGCGCTGAGTTCGAGCTCATGCGTTACAACCACGTCTATCTGCCCAAGGAAGGCTGGGTCATCCTGGGCGACCACGTCACGCTGGAAAGCGGTTCCGGCTGCGTTCATACCGCAGGCGGTCACGGCGTGGACGACTTCAACGTCTGCCAGAAGTATCCGCAGGTGCCCATCACCGTCCCCGTGGACGATGGCGGCTACCTGACCGACCTGGCCGGCAAGTATGCAGGTCAGCGTGTCTGGGCAGCCAACAAGACCATCCTGGCCGACCTGACCGCTTCCGGTGCCGTGATGGGCCAGCTGCACATCAAGCATCAGTACCCGCACTGCTGGCGCTGCCATCACCCCATCATCTTCCGTGCCACCGAGCAGTGGTTCTGCTCCATCGCCAAGTTCCGCGAGGACGTGTACAAGGCCATCGACACGGTCACCTGGATGCCCGACTGGGGCCATGACCGCATGACCGGCATGGTGCGCGACCGCAACGACTGGTGCATCAGCCGTCAGCGTACCTGGGGCGTGCCCATCCCGGCCTTCTACTGCAAGAAGTGCGGCACCTACCACATCACGGATGCCACCATCAAGGCGGTCAGCGACCTGTTCCGCAAGGAGGGCTCTGATGCCTGGTACAAGTACGAGGCCGAGCAGATCATCCCCGCAGGCGAAGTCTGCGAGAAGTGTGGAGCTTCCGAGTGGACCAAGGACACCGACATCATGGATGTGTGGTTCGACTCCGGTTCTACCCATGCCGCTGTGCTGGAAGAGCGTCCCGAGCTGCGCTTCCCGGCCGATCTGTATATGGAGGGCGGCGACCAGTTCCGCGGCTGGTTCCAGTCCAGCCTGCTGACCAGTGTTGCCTCCAAGGGCTGCGCACCCTATAAGTCCGTGCTGTGCCACGGCTGGGTGGTGGACGAGCAGGGCAAGCAGATGCACAAGAGCGCCGGCAACGGCGTGGAGCCCAGCGAGATCATCAAGGACTATGGCGCAGACATCATCCGCCTGTGGGTGGCTTCTTCCGACTACACCGTGGACGTGCGTGCCGGCAAGAACATCTTCAAGCAGCTGAGCGAGGCTTACCGCAAGATCCGCAACACCGCCCGCTTCATCCTGGGCAACCTGGACGGCTTTGATCCCAACACCGATTGTGTGGCAGATGATCAGCTGCAGGAGATCGACCGCTGGGCACTGGCCGCTCTGGACGACCTGATCGTCAACACCAGCGCAGGCTACGCCGTGTACGACTTCAACAAGGTCTACCATGCGGTGTACAACTTCTGTGTCGTGGCCATGTCCAACTTCTATCTGGACGTCACCAAGGACCGTCTGTACTGCACCAACGGTGCTGCCCGCAAGGCCGCACAGACCACCATGTACAAGATCCTGGTGGCTCTGGATAAGATCATTGCCCCCATCCTGTGCTTCACCAGCCAGGAGATCTGGGACTTTATGCCTAAGACCGAGGGCATGAACAAGTATGTCGTGTTCGAGGACATGCCCAAGGCTGGCCAGTATGCCGCCGACGACGCCTTCAAGGCCAAGTGGGCTCAGCTCATCGCTGTGCGTGACGAGGTCAAGAAGGTGCTGGAGCAGGCTCGTGCCGAAAAGATCATCGGTGCTTCTCTGGAAGCTGCCGTTACCCTGTACTGCAATGATGCCGTCTATGATCTGCTGAACAGCATCCCCATGGATGAGCTGGCCGACCTGATGATCGTCTCCCAGGTGGAGCTGGTCAAGGGCGAAGGCGGTGCTGCCAGCGCCGTCGAAGGCCTGGGCGTTGCAGCGGCCCACGCCACCGGCGAAAAGTGCGAGCGTTGCTGGAAGTATTCTGCTACCATCGGCAGCCACGCCGCACATCCCACCCTGTGCGCACGCTGCGCCAGCGTTGTGGAAGCCTAAAATTTATCAGAAACACGATCGTTTTTGAGGGCGGCGCTCCCTTATACCGGGGAGCGCCGTTTTTTCATACCGGATCGTTTGGGAGTAACCTATGGCATTTGTACTTTTCAATCTGGCCGCGGTGGCGGCGCTGGTGGGCATCGACCAGCTCATCAAGCTGTGGGCATCCAATGTGCTGCAGCCGGTAGGGGCCATGCCGCTCATCCCGCATGTGGTGGAGCTGCGGTTCGTGCTCAATCAGGGCATGGCGTTCAGCCTGCTCAGCGGCAAGCAGCTGTTCCTCATTGCTGCAACCAGTGCAGCTCTGCTGTTGGTAGCCTACGCGCTGTTTTTCCGCAGCCGGGGCAAATACCTGCAGCAGGCGGCGCTCATTCTGGTGCTGGGCGGCGGCATTGGCAACCTGATCGACCGCGTGCTCAACGGCGAAGTGGTGGACTACATCAACCTGCTGTTCATGCGGTTCGCTGTGTTCAACTTTGCAGACATCTGCGTGTGTGTAGGCGTGGCGCTCTGGGTGCTAGTGATCTTTCTGGAAGAGAGCCACTCCGGCAATGCCGACGCCCCGAAGGAGCCGTAAACCATGGAACAGCGTGAATTTGTGGTGGAGCAGGAGACGGCGGGCCAGCGCATTGACCGCTTCCTCAGCGGTGAGGATACTGGCCTGTCCCGCTCGGCGCTGCAGGCACTGGTAGCTGACGGCCATGTGCAGTGCAACGGCAAGACCGTGGCCAAAAGTCTCAAGCTGAAAGCAGGGGACACCGTGCTGCTGGAGATCCCGGACGCAAAGCCCATCGAGGCCGTTCCGCAGGAGATCCCGCTGGATATCGTGTATGAGGACGCCCACCTGCTGGTGGTCAACAAGCCCAAGGGCATGGTGGTGCACCCGGCCCCCGGCAACCCGGACGGCACCCTGGTCAACGCCCTGCTGTGGCATTGCAAGGGCAGCCTGTCCGGTATCGGCGGCGAGATCCGCCCCGGCATCGTGCACCGCATCGACAAGGACACCAGCGGCCTGCTGGTGGTGGCCAAGGATGACGCCACCCACATCGGCCTGTCGCAGCAGATGGCGGTCCACAGCGTGGAGCGTGCCTACAATACCATCGTGTACGGCGGCTTTGCACAGGATGAGGGCTTTGTGGAGTCCAATCTGGGCCGCAGCAAGACCGACCGCAAAAAAATGGCGGTCTACCCCGCCGGGGAACCCAACACCAAATACGCCTATACGGGCTATAAGGTACTGGAACGGCTGGGGGAGTTCACCATGCTGGAGTGCCGCCTGAAAACCGGCCGCACCCATCAGATCCGTGTGCATATGGCCTCCATCCATCACCCGGTGGCGGGCGACCCCGTATACGGCCCCCACAACTGCATCACCAGCCTGCACGGGCAGTGTCTGCACGCCAAAACGCTGGGGTTTGTCCACCCCATCACCGGGGAACACCTGCGCTTCGACTCAGACCTGCCGGACTATTTTACCCATTTTCTTGCAATGCTCAGGAGGAAGAATCCATGAACCAATCCCTTGCCAACAAGCTGGTCCTCTGTGATCTGGACAACCTCCTGCTTGGCCCGGATGGCAACCTGACCCAGGTCGTGCGGGATGTGCTGCAGCTGTTTTCCAGCCGCGGCGGCCGGTTCACCGTCTTTTCCCAGCGCACGCCCAAGGCAGTGCGGACTCTGTTGGGCAGCGTGCGTCTCTCGGCCCCGGCACTGGTGTGCGGCGGCACACTGGCCTATCATTTTGCGGACGGATCCCGTCAGCCGCTGTGCAGCTTTGCCGGGCAGGATGCCGGTCTGTTCGCCAGCCTGCCCAGTGCGGCCGGTGTGGGCATTGCCCTGCAGATGCAGGATGGCTCCACCCGCGTGCTGCGCATGAGCCATGCGCTGGAGCAGCACCTGCAGCAAGAGTGGACCCCCTATCTGCTGGCCAATGCGGCGGATATCCGCCCGGATGAGGTGCTGCGAGCCCTGGTGTACCAGGACAACCGCAGCATCCCTCTGACGTCCCTGCTGGAAAAGGCACTGGGCGACAGCACGACCGCCCTGCTGGGTGAGCGTGCCGCCCCGGATCTGCTGCGCCTGACCCCGCGGACGGTTTCGGGTGCGGAGATGCTGCAGGCCGTGTGCACGCCGGTGGGCATTGCCCCGGAAAATGTGCTGGTGCTGGCGGGCAGTATGCCCATGCTGGAGCTGGTGCGGGCCGCAAGCCGGAGCGCTGCGGCGGCCGATGCCCCGGCGGAGCTGCGCCTTGCCGCAAAGCAGGTCACCCTGACCGATGCTGCCGGCGGCGCTGCCGTGGAGGTTTTGTACCGCATGGTGCGGGATGCTGAAAAATTGGCGTAAAATTTGTGTAAGTTCCCTTGCAATTTTCCTGCAAGGGACTTTCTTTTTGGAAGGATTTCGGGTAGAATGAGAGAAACGCATCTGTGCACCGCCCTCCGGCGGGAGATCCTTTTTATAGCAGCCTGTGCAGCCGCTACGGTGCTGTGCGTGGGGCTGGCGTTCTGGTTTGCGGTGCCGCAGCAGCCTTCACAGAAGCAGCTGCCGCCGGACAGCACACCGCTGTCGGAGCACTGGTATGTGGACCTGAACACGGCGGATGCCGACGCCCTGTGCACCCTGCCGGGGGTCGGGTCCAGCCGCGCCCGGGCATTGATCGAGTACCGGCAGCAGCACGGCCCCTTTGCCCGCGTTGCCGACGCTGCGGCCGTGCCGGGCCTGACGGAGGACCTTGTGGCCTCCTGGGAAGGGCAGGCAACGGTAAACACACCTGCACAAACGATGCCGTAAGGCACAAAGGGGAATGAATATGAGCGACGAGACCATTTTTATCAACCGGGAACTGAGCTGGCTGGACTTCAACCGCCGGGTCCTGGCTCTTGGCAAGGACAAGAACGTGCCCCTTGCCGAGCAGGTCAAATTCCTGGCCATCTATGGCTCCAATCTGGATGAATTCTTTATGGTGCGCGTCGGCTCTCTGCAGGAGCGCGCCAACCTGGAACAGAGCAAGAGCAAAAAGGAAAAGCGCGAGAACAAGACCAACATGACTGCTGCCGAACAGCTGGCGGCCATCATGCCCAAAACGGCCCAGCTGCAGGCGGAGTGCGACAAATATTATGCCAAAGCTTTGGAAGAGCTGGCCGGGTGCGGCTACCGCAAGGTGGATTTTGACCACCTGAGCAAGGAGGATGAGCGCTTCTGGAAAAAATACTTCCAGACTGAGCTGTTCCCCATTCTCAGCCCGCAGATCGTGGACAGCCGCCACCCGTTCCCGTTCCTGCGCAACAAGGAGATCTACCTGGGTGTCCTTTTGCGGGAGAAGCACCCCAATGCCCAGAGCCTGGGCATCATCCCCATCTCCAGCCAGATGGAGCGGCTGCACTTCGTAAAAAAGAACGGTGAAACGCAGTTTGCATTGGTGGAAGAACTGGTGATGCACTATGCGTCCAGCATCTTTGGCAAGGAGAGCATCCTGGAAAGCTGCCTGTTCCGGGTCACCCGCAATGCGGACATCGACGTCAAGGAAGGCATGATGGATCACGACATCGACTATCGTGAGATCATGACCGAGCTGCTCAAGCGCCGCCGCAAGCTGGCGGCTGTGCGCCTGCAGGTCACGCCGGAGGCCGCCCCGGAGGTGCAGCGTTTGCTGTGCAGCCGTCTGGAGCTGTCGGGCAAGCGAGTCTTTGTGCAGAAGAGCCCGCTGGACCTGAGCTTTTTCTACAAGCTCACCGGGCGCATTGAAGCAGAGGACCACCCCGGCCTGTTCTACCCGGCTGCCCGGCCCATGCTGCCGCCGCCAGACTATGATCTGACCGAGGAAGTGCAGAAGCACGATGTGCTGCTGAGCTACCCGTACCAGTCCATCCGGCCCTTCATCGACATGCTCAAAAAGGCCGCCCGTGACCCGGATGTCATCTCCATCAAGATGACCCTGTACCGCATGGCGCGGGAATCGCAGATCGTGCAGGCCCTGATGGAAGCCGCCGAAAACGGCAAGGAAGTGGTGGCGCTGGTGGAGCTGCGCGCCCGCTTTGACGAGCAGAACAACATCGACTGGTCGAAGCAGTTGGAAAATGCGGGCTGCACCGTGATCTACGGCTTCGATGACTACAAGGTGCACTCCAAGCTCACCCTCATCACCCGTAAGCAGGCCGACGGCTACTCCTACATCACCCAGATCGGTACCGGCAACTACAACGAAAAAACCAGCGAACTGTATACCGATTATTCCTTCATCACCGCAGACGAGCGCATCGGCGAGGAAGCCTCCAAGGTGTTCCGCAATCTGGCCGTGCAGCAGCTCACCGAGGAGAGCGACCGGATGCTGGTGGCTCCGCTGCGGTTCAAGAGCGTGTTGCTGGATGAGATGGATCATGTGATCGCAGCTGCCCGCATGGGCCGCCCGGCGTCCATGATCCTCAAGAATAACTCCATCAGCGACCGCGACATCATCCTCAAGCTGCAGGAAGCCAGCTGCGCCGGGGTGCGCATCGACATGATCGTGCGCGGTATCTGCTGTGTGCGTGCCGGGGTGCCCGGTAAGACCGAGAACCTGCACATCCGCAGCCTTGTGGGCCGCTATCTGGAGCATGGCCGCATCTACAGCTTCTTTGACGGCGTGCATACCCGCATCTACATCGCCTCCGGCGACTTCCTCACCCGCAACACCGAGTGCCGTGTGGAGGTGGGCGTGCGGGTGGAGGACCCTGTACTGGTGAAAAAGCTCACCGACATCCTGCAGCTGCAGCTGCGCGACAACGTCAATGCCCGGGAAATGCGGCCCAATGACAGCTACCAGAAGGTGAAACCCGCCGAGGGCGAACCCATCGTCAACAGCCAGATGGGCATGTACGACCTGCTCCGGAACGATTGGACGAGAGAAGAGCCCTGGAAGTCCACCACGCCCAAGGCAGCGCCTGCCGAAGCCCCGGCAGCGGAAAAGCAGACGGCGGCGGAGGGACCGAAGGCGAAAACGCCGGAAGTTCCTGTACAGGAACCGCCCAAGGTGAAAGGGCCTGATTTCGTGGAAGCTGCACCTGCCACGCCTGCGCCCATCCATCTGGAGCCGACGGAGCACCCGAAAGGCGGCGACCACTTTGACGAGCTGGAGCAGATGCTGGACAAAAAGCATTTGCCGGACCAGCCCCAAAAGCCCACCGTTGTGGTGACCGCCCCGAAGAAGCGGGGACTGTTCAGCCAGGTGCTGGACCTCTTCAAAAAGAAGAAATAACACCGATCCTTCCGGGACCCGGCGGAGCCTGTCTGAGACGGCTCGCCGGGTCTTTTTGCGTGTGTGCCCGCATACGGTGAACCAGAACCGGGGGAGGAATGTGCCATGCGAAAAAGAACGAAAAACCGGAAAAGACCCACAGCCCGGTGGGGTACTGCGGGCGCGGCCCTTCTGGCAGGCGTGTGTCTTGCGGTACAGACGCAGGCAGCCCGCCGCCCGGCAGGAGCCGTCTGTTTCCCGCTGCAGACCGCCGTGTGGCGAGTGTCGGACGGCTACGGCACCCGGCAGGACCCCTTTACCGGGGAAGAGCGCTTCCACCAAGGAGTGGACCTTGCCTGTGCGGAAGGCACGGCGGTGCTGGCTGTCCGGGAAGGAGTTGCCACGGCTGCCCGACGCAGCGACAGCTATGGCGTCTGCCTGCAGCTGCTGCACCCGGACGGCACCGAGACCCTTTATGCGCACCTGCAATACCTGTATGTGCGTACCGGTGAAACGGTACAGGCTGGGCAGATACTGGGCACGGCAGGGCAGACTGGCCGTGCCACCGGGGCACACCTGCACTTTGAGCTGCGCCGACAGGGGACCGCCTGCGACCCGTCGGTCCTGCTGGGACTGTCGGATGCATAGGCGCACCCCGCTGCGGATGGGCCCGCTGCGCTTCCGGGACCCGGTGCTGCTGTGCGGGGTGCTGTATGGGCTGCTGCTGTTTGACGCCAGCGGCTTTCTGCGCACCGGCCTGCTGGCAGCCTTCCTCCATGAATGGGGGCATATCCTCGTGTACTGTGCGCAGCAGCGCCGCTTTCCGGTCATCGAGGTCACGCTGACCGGCTTCTGCATGCGGCTGGGCAGGGCAGAACTGTCCCCGGCGCAGCGGTTCCGGCTGGCGGCGGCCGGTCCGGCGGTAAACTTTGCGCTGGCCGGGGTGTGGGCCGTGCTGCTGTCCCGGCAGGCCACCGTGCGGGGCAGCGCCTTCTGGGCGGCAAACCTGCTCACCGGGGCGTTCAACCTCCTGCCGGTGCCGCCGTTGGACGGGGCCCAGATGCTGACCAGCGCGGCGCAGCTGCAGGCACAGAAGAAATCTGCCCGAAACGATTGCAAAAATCTGCACTTTCGGGTAAAATGAAAAGAACGCATGAAAAAAGAACCCATGATGGAGGAACGAATGTTTGACCCGAAACTGAAAGAAGCGCTGGGCCGGGTGCAGAAACCCGGCCGCTACACCGGCGGTGAGCCGGGCAGCGTCTATAAGGATAAAGAAAAAGTGGACGTGCGTTTCGCGTTCTGCTTCCCGGATACCTACGAGGTGGGCATGTCCTTCCTTGGCGAAAAGATCCTGTACGAGCTGCTCAACCGCCATGAAAACTGGTGGTGTGAGCGCGCCTTTATGCCCTGGCTGGACATGAAAGCCGAGATGGAGCGTCTGGGCCTGCCCCTGTACACCATGGAGAGCAAGGACCCGCTCACCGCCTTTGACGCGGTGGGCTTTACCCTGCAGTACGAGCTTTCCTATACCAACATCCTGGCCATGCTGGATCTGGCGGGCATCCCGTTCTATTCCAGGGACCGCGACGAGCACTGGCCGCTGATCGTGGCGGGCGGCCCCTGCGCCTGCAACGCGGAGCCCATTGCG
>ERZ827520.898-NODE-898-length-41095-cov-11.233260_pt1 | contig 41095 bp, 44 predicted proteins | sample MGYA00519581_ERZ827520 | MGnify/ENA primary metagenome ERZ827520 (study PRJEB31778, sample SAMEA3449339) | human gut metagenome | biome: human gut; feature: human-associated habitat; material: faeces | place: United Kingdom | collected 2010/2012 ...
TAATAGGTCACGAAAATGTCTTAACTGGAAAACACCTTATGAAGTATTCTATGGGGAAAGTATGCACTTAATTTGACAATTCAAGGCATAAAAAAGAAGGCAAGACTTGTCTTCTTTTTTAATTATTTCTTACCACCCTTAACTGGTGCCTTATCAGCTTTCTCTATAGCTTCTTTAATTGTATTAGTATAGAGTTTAGCACCACGATTAATTGAGTCGCTATCGGATCCAAAGTGAACCCCATCTGTACCATTCCAGATAGAAATATTTTCTTTAGCCACTTGATACCAGTCAGCAACCGTCACAAAGTCGTATTTCTTAGCCATCTCTAACTCATACTTACGTAACTGAATCAAAGATTGGGCCTCATTACCAGATTTACTACCATTATATGGTGTCACAAAGATAATATGGTGACCCTTAGGTAAATTCTTGATAATTTTATTAATAACGCCTTTATAGTCGTCAATCTCATTAACACCACCAGCAATGACAACATCCTTAGCAAGAGCATTACTATCCGCGTAATCTTTAAGCAAATCATTGATTGTTGATAGGTTACGACTGACTACTGCATCTATAGAGACATTATCAATACTTGATTCCAGCTGATCTTTTGATCTAAGAGCTACGGAGTCCCCTAAAACTGTCACTCCCTTATTCACACCAAATGAAGTAGCCTGACTGTTCTCCGCATTTGTACGCGTTAATTTCATCTTAGTCTGAGCTTGCGACAAACCATTAGCTTCTAAATCTTTCTCGAAGTTCCCTACAGCCGGCGCAAAGAGAGAAATAAGCACTGTAATTAAGGTGAGACCACTAAATACATAAAGCACAATATGTCGGTACGGCGTCAAGTCTAGGTCTATTCCAAAGAGACTGGCCTTTCTTCCTGCAATAAATGGCTCTATTATATAGTAGGAAAGTGTCGCAAAAACAATTGACAGAATCGTTGTCAGAATGACCGCAATAATATTATTGGTCAATTGACTAAAGATAATATATAGCGGCCAGTGAAAAAGATAGACACTATAGCTGATTTCTGCCAGATAACTAATAAGAGCAGGCTCTGATTTTCCAGGCAATTTCTCATGGAGGACACGGGCAGAGTAAATCATAACAGCCGTGAACAAACTAGCCAAAACAAAACCAAATAGATAGGTGATGCGTTCCTCAAAATGAAGGACTAAGCCCAACAATACGAGCAAGGCAAAACTTCCTGCCATATAAAGGACTGTCTTTTTCAGAGTCCAAAGACGTATATTTTTCTTGAACCTAGCGGTCGTTTCATACACACCTGAAAGTGTCGCAAAGAGCGAGCCTAGGAAGAATGGATAGGCATGCGTAATTGATGAGAAATATAAGCGAGAAAAACTATCAACAAAGAAAGCACTAATAAACATTGATAGGAAGCTCACCATAAAGCAAGCAAGAGATACCATAAAGACTAGGCCTCTAAATTGATTTTGGTGTTTGACACGCTTAGCTAGGAACCAAAGCAAGGCACCCCAAAGAATATAATAGTGAACCTCAATAGCCAGACTCCATGTATGGAGGTAAATGTGCTGGTTAAACTGGTTCTCGTAATTTCCTCCAGTCAGAATCTCATAATAGTTAGTTACAAAACCGATAACAGAGGTAATTTGACGTCCAATACCTGCAATAAAATCATTTCGAACCAAGAGTGCTAAAGGGGTACAAATAAGAACCATCAACACAAGTGGCGGTACTATCCGATAGAAGCGTCGTCGCATAAAACCAAGGTAATCAATGCGATGCGTCCGAGATACCTCATCAATCAAAAGTGCTGTAATCAAATACCCTGAGAAGGTAAAGAAGACATCAACACCGATGAAGCCCCCAGGAAGAATACTTGGGAAGAAATGATAAATCAGAACCAAAAAAAGTCCTGTCACACGAATATAAGAAAACCAGTTAATTCTCATCCTTTAAAAATCCCCTGCTTAAATTTTCCTTTGTAGGTAACCTTATTTTCAGTAGTCAATTTTCCTTGGCCATCGGCTTGCCCAGACTTGAACTCACCTTGATAAATCCAACCCTCATGAGATTTGAAGGTTCCTTGACCATTAAAGGAACCATTCTTAAATTCTCCTGTGTAGGTATCACCATTGTCATAGGTCAAAGTTCCTTGACCATTCAAACGGTGGTTCTGCATCTGACCTTTATAGGTAATCTTAGTCCCATCAATCTTGATAGAATGTTGCGTTTTTATAGTCACCAAAAACAAGGACAGGGCACATAAAATAATTACCCCTACTGTGATACGCTCAAATTGATTTCGGTCAATATCAATATTTTTAAAATCAAAATCCTTTAGTTGTTTAAAATTCATTGTCTATCCTTAATCCACTGTAACCAGTCTCGACAACCTGCAGTTACCAATTTATATGTTTCTTCAAAGTCACCTGTGTACCATGGGTCCGGCACTCCACCAGGTCTGAAAAGCTTGATTTTATCGTCATAATGCCCTGCAGATATCTGTAGAAGATCCTCAACATTTGACTCATCCATTCCCACAACTAGATCAAAGAACTCAAAATCAGCCTGACTAATCTGCTGTGAGCCCTTGGAAGAGTCAAAAGAAATAGCATATTTCCTTAAAATCTTTTGGGTACCTTGATGAACTGGATTTCCATGCTCCCATGAAGATGTCGCGCGACTTTCGATACGCAAAGACTTTTCTTGGTCCAGCTCTTTCATCACAAATTCTGCCATTGGGCTACGACAAATATTCCCCAGACAAACAAATACAATCTTCTTCATTATTCACCTCTTGCCCAAAAACTATTAAGAGATATGCTCACTTATTTTCTTTGTCAAAATTACGAACACACTTTTAAATCATGAAAGTAGGTTCTCATTAATTTTCATTTAATCAATCCATATTATACCGAAAAACTAATCAAATAGAAAGGTTTCTTTCCTAATCATATCGAAAAATTAGTAACCTTTTTTAACAGTTGCAACATTCATATTAATCTATAAGTTTAAGGCATGACAAAAGGAGAACCTAGTTTCCTAGATTCTCCTTTTGTTGTCTTTAGATATTTGACCAAACACTTTCAAGAATGTTTGTTTGTTCACGTCCTGGTCCTACAGAGAAAGTAGAGATACGTACACCTACCAATTCACCAACACGACGAACATAATTACGAGCATTTTCAGGAAGCTCATCTAAACTACGGCAACCTGTGATGTCTTCTTTCCAACCTGGCAATTCTTCATAGATTGGTTTACAGCGTTTCAATTGCTCAAGACTAGCTGGGTAGTAATCAATACGCTCACCATCAAGGTCGTAAGCCACACAAATTTTTACAGTGTCAAGACCTGAGAGAACATCGATACAGTTCAAGCTGAGGTTTGTGATACCTGATACACGACGGCTATGGCGCATCACCACTGAGTCAAACCATCCCACACGACGTGGACGTCCAGTTGTTGTTCCATATTCATGACCAACTTCACGGATACGTTCACCCACTTCATCAAATAACTCAGTTGGGAAAGGACCATCACCAACACGACTCGTATAGGCCTTACATACACCAACGACCTTGTTGATTTTAGATGGACCAACACCTGAACCGATTGTAACACCACCCGCAACTGGGTTTGATGACGTTACAAATGGATAAGTACCTTGGTCAATATCAAGCATAACCCCTTGAGCTCCTTCAAAGAGGACACGTTTACCTGCATCAAGAGCGTCGTTCAAGATTACAGATGTATCTGTGACATATTGCTTAATTTGTTGTCCATAAGCATAGTACTCTTCAAAAATCTCTTCGAATGATAATTCTTCAGATTCATACATCTTACTGAAAAGACGGTTTTTCTCAGCTAAGTTTGTTTTCAAACGATCAGCAAAGATTTCTTTGTCCAAAAGGTCTGCAATACGGATACCTACACGCGCAGCCTTATCCATATAGGCAGGCCCAATACCCTTGTTAGTTGTACCAATCTTATTATCACCTTTAGCAGCTTCTTGCAGTTGATCAAGTTTAATATGGTACGGCAAGATAACGTGCGCACGGTCAGAAATACGAAGGCTCTCTGTTGACACACCTTCGGCATGAAGATATTCCAACTCTTTGACAAGTGATTTAGGATTGACCACTACACCGTTCCCGATAACAGAGATTTTCTCTGGGAAGAAAATACCTGATGGAATCAAGTGCAATTTAAATTTCTTACCATCGATAACAATCGTGTGACCTGCATTGTCTCCACCTTGATAACGTGCGATCACTTCGGCATCTTGACTTAGGAAATCTGTAATTTTCCCTTTACCTTCATCACCCCACTGGGTACCCACAACAACTACTGATGTCATATTATTTTGATAACGGACAGCTCCACCTTTACGAGGCTGTCCCCACCTTTCTTGAAAAACTTCACGGTGGGAATTTCACCCACAAGTTTCGCGTTACAGTTTATTATAGCAGAAAAAAGGCTATTTGTTCAACGTTGAAAGCGTTTCTTACAAAATATTCTGACAGTTATAGCTAAGATTGCAACTCGTTATTTACAATCTCTTTTTTATCCTTACATCTTATATAGAACTACCAGCTATTTTATGACCAAATAATTCTACTAGCTATTTAACCTGCTTCATATAATGATTTAACTGCCTTTGATTCTTTAAAATAATTGTCTTGTCAGAATAATTTTTAACAACTGTATGATATTGCTCGACATATTTTTTGGAACGTCCGTCTAATAAAATCCATTTCACAAATGCAAAATCAAATTTTTCATTACAGTCTTCTGCCATGCTAGGACGTGTCTTTCCCCTATATGTTAAATAGCGCCTAAATGCCCGATAGAGACAATTAACTCTGTTAAAGTTGAAAAAGACAATACAGTCAGCTTCCCTCATCCGTTCTTCATAAAGACAGGCCGAGTAATTCCCTTCAATAATCCAATCACGTTGTAGCATAAATGTTGATATATCGTCAGTCATTTCATCAACTGTTCGCTCTTGCCAATTTGATGTAAAATGAATTTTATCTAAATGAAGAACCTCACAATTGTAGTGTTGACCTAAAAAGTTTGCCAAAGTAGACTTTCCAGAGCCGCTATAGCCAATGATTGCAATTTTCAACACAGGTCTCCTTTTTCAATTCTGTTTCCTGACTAATATCATAACACAAAGCATATATCTTAGAAGGAATTATCATTTGGAACAACTCTCGTTTGGACAAACAAGCACGTAAAGTTCTGTTTAAAGTGAGTTCTTTCTTAGAAAAATAAAAAAAAAGACCTACAATCAAGTCTCTTTTCGATATTAAACTGCCCCCTACATGAATTTGTAAGAACTTTTCATATTGAAAATAAACAAAAATGTTGAAATATAGCTGATTTTAGGGAAATACTTTTAGGTATTTTCAATGTCAGGATTTAAAAATGGGGCAAAAGTGGGGCAAAAACAAATTAACGAAAAAAATATCGAGTTCGTGCATCAAGTAAATGATAAATTGCAAGAATAAGTGCAACATTTACTCGAACTCATCCTCTAGAGCTTCACTAGCAGTTCTGTAAGCTAAACATTTTCGTGGTCGGTGATTGATATCATATAAAGCCTTGGTTCCCAAAGCTTTTTTATGTTATAAACTCATTAAAAGAACCCCCAGTTAGATTTGGAATATTTTTTATTCTGTGTCACATAAAAATAAATAAAATGAATGGCTATAGCTAGAGCGAAGATGGTTGCAATACTCAGCACTATTGTAGGATTCGAAGCGAAAACCAAAGAGAGAATCAAGGCAGCCAGATAGAGTGTCGCTTGAGCACAGTAGTAACTTTTCGAATAGCGAAGATAGTTTTTGTTATAGGGCCCATTTGCTAGGACAGCAGCTTGGAAGAGGCCAATTCCGATATAAAAGAAGCTGATTGCAACGAGAAGATTAGCCTCAGGATTCAGAAGAAAACCCATCGAAACTGTCATCAACATAAGCCCAATGAAAATAGGATAGTGACTATAAATTATAAATAATCCCTTTTGATTGGATCCTTCGTCAATAGCATGGTCAAATTCACCAAAATAAAACAAGAACAGAGAAAGCATGATAACGAAATTAAGAACCGAATATATCGAGAAATTCTCAACTGTAAAGAAGTTAACTAGCCCAATAACCATCTCTCCAAACGTAATAATGACAAGAAGGGAGACGCGCTCGATTAAATGGGGAAGATTTACTTGGAAATGCTCATCTTTAGTAATCAAGAAAATTGGCACAATAAATGTTAGCAGAATACTAGCAATAAAGATATAGACTCCAACGTAAATAGGAAAAAGAGCTGCCAGATAGACTCCTAAGCTTTGTAGACCTGTCAACCATAGAAAACCTTTGATACTTTCCCGATCAGCACTATCGGTTGATCCTCTAAAAAACTGAACCAAATATTGAAAAAATAAGGTAAGGGTTAATGTGCCAACAGCCCAACAGGTATGATAGTACCATTGTTGCCAATTGTATCCAATCATATTGGATATAAAGAGCATAAGTCCCATGTTGATAAACATGATTACCATGTTAAATAACGAGTTTGTTCCATAGCGATTGGTATAAATGGTTTGAATCATCCAGGAATTGATGATAACCATGACAGAGATGAAGAAATCAAGTAAAGAGTCCCAAGCCAAAACACCGTTATGAATAGGGTGAATTAAAGCAGTTGCTTTTGAAATTGCAAAAACAAACACTAGGTCATAAAATAGTTCTGAAAATTCTACACGTTTATGCTTAATAAGAGTTGCCATCTTAAGACCTTTCTATTCTAGAAGTACAATTTATTATAACAGAAAATGGTAATGAGAGAAAAGGAGATGCTTAAATAACTTCATGTGACGCGAATTGTCAAAACCTTGGAGCACATTTACCTCATGTACCAACTCACAGGCAGAGTGTTTGATGATTGATAATGAAGAATGGGTAATGAAAAAATTATCGAAATGGATAGGGAATATCCCTTTTTATTTTGCTTTAAATCAGATTTTTGGATGGAATAGTAGATGATAAGACAAAATATCTTTGAAGATACAAAAAGACAAACGCCAAAAATGACGTTTGTCTACGTTCTGAGGTAGCCTTTAGGCTCCCTTTTTTCTTAGAAAATACCGATGAGTAATTGCATGCCAAGACTAGTCAGGATGATAGCGATCCAGCAAAGGGCTCCAAGAAGAATGGATTTTCCACTGGATTTGATCATAGCAACGAGGTTAGTTTTGAGACCAATAGCACTCATAGCCATGATGATGAGGAATTTGGAGAGCTGTTTGAGAGGTGAAAAGAAGCTATTGCTAACACCAAAAGAAGTAAGGACGGTAGTTAGCAGAGAAGCTAGGATGAAGTAGAGAATGAAAACGGGGAAGATTTTTTTAAGCTTTACTCCTTGGTTGTTGTCTTGTTGACGGCTTTGCCAATAGGAGAGGAAGAGAGTAATAGGGATAATAGCTAAGGTACGAGTCAGTTTGACAATGGTTGCAGATTCTAGAGTATTGGTATGATACAGACTATCCCAGGAGCTAGCTGTGGCTGTTACAGAGGAAGTATCGTTGACCGCAGTACCCGCAAAGAGAGCAAAACCTTCGTTGGAGAGATGGAGCCAAGAACCTAGAGTTGGAAAGATAAGAGCTGCCAAGACATTGAAGAAAAAGATAACAGAAATGGCTTGGGCTACTTCTTTTTCCTTGGCGTGAATAACAGGAGCAGTCGCTGCAATGGCAGAACCGCCACAGATAGAAGAGCCTACCCCAATCAAGGTAGCTAGCTTTGTATCCATGTTAAAAAATCGTTGGAAAAAGAAAGCAATAATTAAAGCGATAGAAATAGTCGAGAGGATGACAGGAAGGGAAGATTTTCCAACTGCGAAAACTTGTGAGATATTGAGTCCAAACCCAAGCAAGATAACAGCATACTGAAGCAATTTTTTGGAGCTATAAGTCAAACCAGCATCCAGTTGTTTATAGGGAGTGAGAAAGGGGTAGAGAATCATTCCGATAAAAATGGCGAAAACAGGTGCTCCCACAACAGGCAGAAAGCCTCCTAAAACCCAAGAGATGATAGAAATGATAAGACAGGCTAACAGTCCTGCCCAATTTTTTGATAGAAATGACATAAAAACCTCCGAAAATAAATACTTCTTATTATAATCTTATCTGTCAGAAAAGTAAAATAGAAAGTAGGAATAAGGTTGTAAATTAACGGAATTTTGCGGTCAGAGAGCTTTTGTAGTTCAATAGATATATGTTCTTTGACCAATAAGGATGCAAATGTGGCATATGTTATTGAAAAAAAAATGAATTTGATGAGCCTGGATATGTGAAGTAATTATGTGAGATAAGAAAATAAATAAGAGAGTTGAAAATGTACTGCACCCCAAAAGTTAGACAGAGAAAATCTAACTTTTGGGATCAGTACATATCCTCGCTTTTTTTAATCTAATAGGTCCTTATTTTCAATTAAGAGTTCTAGTGGGGATTTATCTCTTGCTACAATAAAACCAGGTTCATATTGGTTATGAAATGTTCTTTTCGGAGAAGTTGGATCCATATACAACTCTTCTCCATCTTCTGTGTATAGTTGGTTGCCTCTTGTTAGGTAAAGTAAATCCTCTAAGTACTGTCCATCTGTTTCTAGAAAATGTTCGATGTATTTGACAGCTTTTAAGATTTCACTTACTTTATCAGAGGATTCATTAGTTTCAAGAACACTCTTTTCTAACTCAATCTCTTTACTAGTTCCAAATAGTTGGGTTGGAGTTGCATTAAAATATTCTGCTATCTTATCCAAATTTGCAAAGGTAGGATAGCTTTTTTGTTTTTCGTAATCAGAGATGGACTGTTTACCGATTCCTAAATCTTCCGCAAGTTGAGTTTGACTTACTCCTTTTTCTATGCGTAGTCGTGCCAAATTGGGTCCAAAATTTTGAATAATAAAGGTCATGATAAACTCCTATGTTGTATTTTAAACTTATTCTATCACCTATAAACTTACAAATCAAGTTTTTAGTTGACTACTCAAAATATTTTTTATAAAATATATTTATAACTTACAAATAAGTTATAAACGATACAAATAACTCATATGTTTAGGAATAGTGAGTGAGGAGGAATTTGAGGACGAGACTATGACTATGACTATGACTGATGACTATTCGAAGCCTTGGAGCTAGAAATTGTGTGGACAAGGGCAAGGGACGAGCCTGACGGGAAGTCAGGCGAAGTCCTGCAGGCTGCCGTCCAGACAATTTCTAGCCAAGCAAAAGCTGGCTATTCTAACAGCCAGCAAAAAGGTACACTTAGGACAACGTCCAAAGAACGACGGAACGATCAAACGTTGATTTGACGGTGTTTCTGAGGCCTAAAAAATCTAAAAGAAGGGGGGACAATTTTGTTGGTTTCTATACAAGATTTAAGAAGCATTCAAGAACGATGTGAAATAGGAGAATTAGTACAGAGGTTAGATGTCAGTATTGATAGATTAACGGTTATCTGGGATACAGACACTGGTTCCCTAAGACGAATTTTCAAAAATCTGAAACAGGCAATAAGTACAAGAGTTGACTCATTTGAAATACATGATAACGTGCGAGATGATGTCTTTACTTTAGCTAAGGATTTTAATGAGTATGATTCAATCAATATTATATTTTTTCAATTATCCACTTATGGAGGTGAACAATTGATTCGGATTGATTTCAATCCTAACACTTTAAAAGAATTTGATGGAATGAAAGTATGGAGGCAATTAATGTACTTTGCCAGATTGAATTCATTGACGGTACGATTGTCTCGTTTTGATTTGGCATTTGACATTCTCAACAGGCCTGAGATCGTTAATTTGCAACATATTAAAGGTGGTGTTACCCATAAGGTCTTCTATGGTCGAGGGGGCGAATTAGAGACGAAATATTGGGGTTCTAGCGGTAGTAATGTACAAGTTAGGTTATATGATAAGAATAAAGAAATCATTGCTCACAAGCGTGAAGAGAAGCTAGATTTGGCTGTAAATCCGTTTTGGTGGAGACTAGAGTTCCAACTCAGAACCAAAGCGATTGGGGAGGAGATGGTCCAAGATATTATGAATCGACTTGATAATTTCGGATTTTATAAGCTAGATCATATTCGAGTGGAGCAAAGAGCATTTACAATTATCTTTCTCAACAATCCTGAACTGTTGTCATTGGCTTTTCCAAATTTAAAATCAGACAGCATCAAAAAGAAAAAAACAAGAGTCCGCAAACTATTGAGAGAAGAAACGAACCAATTTGCGGAAGAATTAAAAGAAGTATTAATACAGAATCTCCCTAAATTAAATACAGAATTACAACTACTTGTAGGTGAGTTTCTGACTTTAGAAAATCAATAAGGAGGATAACTATGGATAATAATTTAATTAGCAACAAAGAATTAATTGAAATGGGCTATCGCCCTCACACTGCAAATGATATCATCCATCAGGCAAGAGAATTACTTGTATCACGAGGCTATACATTTTATAATCGCAAACGTTTGATGGTTGTTCCAAAAAGTGTTGTAAATGAGATTCTAGGAACAGAGGTGGCGTAATATGGCAAGTGTTCGTTACCGAAAGCGAGGAGATAGTAATTTATGGACTTATGAAATTCGTAACGAAGGAAAAACTGTTGCTCATAATAGCGGTTTTAAAACAAAAAAACTTGCAGAGTCAGAAGCTGAACCGATTCTGCAAGAACTTCGTTTAGGAAAAAGAATTTCTAGAGATATTTCTCTTGCCGATCTATATCAAGAATGGCTTGAACTAAAAATTTTACCAAGTAGTAGGTCGGAAGAAACAAAGAAAAAATATCTTCTCCGTAAAAACACAATTGAAAGATTATTTGGAAATAAAAAAGTCACTCAAATTCGTGCGAGTGAATACCAAAGAATTATGAATAAGTATGGGCAAACAGTTGGTAGAAATTTTCTTGGTAGATTGAATACGGGGATTCATCAGAGCATCCAAATGGCAATTGCTGACAAAGTTCTAATAGATGATTTTACACAACATGTCGAGTTGTTTTCATCCAAAGAACAACAGATGACAGAAGAGAAATATTTACATACAGAAAAGGACTATCTGGATTTACTTTTAGCAGTAAAGAGAAAATTCGATTACCAACGTTCAATTGTTCCTTATATCGTCTATTTTCTATTAAAAACAGGCATGAGGTTTGGAGAGTTAGTAGCGTTAACTTGGAATGAGGTTGATTTTGACAGAGGATTGTTAAAAACATACAGGAGGTATAATACTCTCTCTCATAAGTTTGTTCCACCAAAAAATAAAACGTCTATTCGGATGGTTCCAATAGACGAAGAGTGTATCAAAATTTTGCGCCTTTTACAAACGGAGCAAGAAAGAGCAAACATGGAGTTAGGAATCAAAAATCGATATCGAATGATCTTTCAACATTTTGGATATATTCATTCAGTTCCAGATATTGCAAGCGTCAATAAAGCTTTGAGTGTTCTCTTAAATGAGTTGGACATTTATCCAATTATCACGACAAAAGGAGCACGTCACACCTATGGAAGCTACCTCTGGCACAAAGGGTTTGACCTTGGAGTTATTGCAAAAATTCTAGGGCATAGAGATATTTCAATGTTGGTAGAAGTATATGGACACACTTTAGAAGAGAAAATTTTTGAGGAATTTAATCAAATCAGAGATATCTGGAAAGATTGCTCATAAAAAAATGTGGGGCAAACGATGGGGCAAATGCTCTTAAGACAAGCAAAAAAGCCTTGGTTATCAAGGCTTTTACTGTTGGAGTTTGATGCCCCCTACAGGGCTCGAACCTGTGACCCATGGATTAAGAGTCCACTGCTCTACCAACTGAGCTAAGGAGGCTGGATGCTGTATTGGTACCGATGATCCACGGTTTGTATTGAACCCGCGACGTAAAAAAGCAGGTGGGCGACTCGCTACTAACTTCAGTTGCTTCTGGGTGAGCCAGCCTGCACACTGTTAATAGACCTCTGTCTCCCGATAATACAAAAATTAGTCGGTCAACACTTATATGTGGATTCGTATACCACAGCAATTTCTATGTTTTTATAATACCACTTTTGAAAATTATTGCAAGAGGAAAAATCAATTTTTTGCAATCGTTTTCGTTGATTCCTCTCGTATTACCTAGATAACTTATCGATCCGTTCTTTATTAGCTCCAAGAGCTCTTTCATATTTCCCGGTTTCATTGGGTTGGAAATAATTCACACCTCTTAATTTATCAGGAAGATATTGTTGTTTGACCCACTTTTCAGGATAAGCATGGGGATACTTGTAATCTTGTGCATTGCCCAGTTCCTTGCTTCCAGCATAGTGTCCATCTCTCAAATGACGAGGAATAGGTAAATTCCCTGATTTTCTAAGGTCTGCCAAGGCAGCATCCATAGCCATATAAGCCGAATTCGACTTAGGAGATAAAGCTAAGTCAACAACTACATTAGCAATCAAAATACGCGCCTCTGGGAAACCTACTTTCTGTGCAGCTTCCAAAGCTGTAACCGTGTGAACTTGCGCATCAGGATTAGCTAAACCAATATCCTCGTACGCAATCACAGTCAAGCGCCGTGCTAGACTAGGGAGATCTCCTGCTTCAACCAAACGTGCTGCATAGTGAAGACTGGCATTAACATCAGAGCCTCGAATAGATTTTTGCAAAGCAGAAAGCACATCATAGTGTCCATCACCGTCTTTATCCATGGTGATATAGCTACGTTGTAAACTATTTTCCACTGTATCTAAAGTAATATGGCGAAGCCCATCTTCTGAAGCTGGCGTCGACATGACAGCTAAATCTAAGGAATTATAAGCCGAACGTAAATCACCATTAGTAGCCGTAGCAATAAAATCTAGAGCATCCTCATCTAACTGGACATCAAAGTCAAAGCCACGCTCCTTGTCCTCTAGAACACCTAGGATAGCTTCCTTAATATCCTCGTTAGAGAGTGGTTCCAACTCAAATATTTGTACACGACTACGGATGGCTGGTGTGACAGAAAAAAACGGATTCTCCGTTGTAGCCCCAATCATGATAATATTGCCATTCTCTAAGAGTGGCAATAAAAAGTCTTGTTTAGCTTTATCCAAACGATGAATCTCATCTAGAAGCAGAACTAAGCCACCTGAAAATTTAGCCTCTTCCGCAATTTCCTGCAGGCGTTTCTTGCTATCAACAGTAGCATTAAAGGTTCTAAAAGCAAATTTTGTTGTTCCTGCAATAGCACTAGCTATTGAGGTCTTCCCGATTCCTGGTGGCCCGTAGAGAATCATTGACGACAGCATATTCGCTTCTACCATACGGCGAATAATTTTACCTTCACCAACCAAATGCTTCTGACCAATCACCTCTGAAATTGTACGTGGACGCATGCGTAGAGCAAGATTATCTGGCATCTTCTCTCCTTTTTTAACTGATTTTTTCTTATTATAATAAGCATATACTATTTTGTTATAAAAAGAAATTATAAATAGTTCTTGTCAAACCTAAATTCTTATGATAGAATGTTTTGGTATGTGGTGCTAGCACATCCGTAATAAATTCTACCTAGGAGGAAAACACGAAATGGCTAAAGTATGTTACTTTACAGGACGTAAAACTGTTTCTGGAAACAACCGTTCACACGCTATGAACAAAACTAAACGTGCCGTTAAACCTAACCTTCAAAAAGTTACTATCCTTGTTGATGGTAAACCTAAAAAAGTTTGGGCTTCAGCTCGTGCGCTTAAATCTGGTAAAGTTGAACGCGTTTAATCTTATTGGATATTAAGAGAGATGACTTCAGTCGTCTCTTTTTTTGTTCATCGACTTTCCCTTTTGGCTATACTTATGTTATAATAAAGAACTAACAGATAATTCTTATAGAAAGAAGGTGTCAGTATGGGATTTACAGATGAAACTGTTCGTTTCAACCTAGACGACGGTAGCAAAGATGAAATCAGTAATACTTTGACAAATGTTTACCGTTCGTTGGCTGAGAAAGGTTACAATCCTATCAACCAAATCGTCGGTTATGTTCTGAGCGGTGACCCTGCTTATGTTCCGCGTTATAATGACGCCCGTAACCAGATTCGTAAATACGAACGTGATGAAATCGTTGAAGAACTCGTTCGCTATTATCTTAAAGGAAATGGAATTGACCTCTAATGCGAGTAATGGGACTTGATGTTGGCTCAAAAACAGTAGGAGTTGCGATTAGTGATCCCCTCGGTTTTACAGCCCAAGGCGTTGAAATTATCAAAATTGACGAGGAGGCTGAAGAGTTTGGTTTCGACCGACTAGGCGAGCTCGTTAAAGAATATAAGGTAGAAAAATTTGTTGTTGGTCTTCCTAAAAATATGAATAACACTGAAGGACCACGTGTTGAGGCAAGCAAAGCCTATGGTGACAAAATCAAGGAAATCTTTGGAATTCCTGTAGATTACCAAGACGAACGCTTGACAACTGTTCAAGCCGAGCGTATGTTGGTTGAACAAGCAGATGTCAGCCGTGGTAAACGTAAAAAAGTTATTGATAAATTAGCTGCCCAACTTATTCTACAAAACTACCTCGATCGAATGTTTTAAGAAAGTGTAATAGAGACCTAATAGTCAAATGACAATCTAGTAAACTGCCAAGCAAATATACTAGATTTCCTCACTATTCAGTGCTCTCTACAAAAAGGAGAACAATATGTCACACAATCACGACCACAACCATGATCATGAAGTCATCACTTTAGTAGACGAACAAGGAAATGAAACACTTTTTGAAATCTTGTTGACTATTGATGGACGCGAAGAATTTGGTAAAAACTATGTTCTTTTGGTACCAGCTGGTGCTGAAGAAGATGCTAACGGGGAAATTGAAATCCAAGCATACTCATTCACTGAAAATGAAGACGGTACTGAAGGCGACCTTCAACCAATTCCTGAAGATTCAGATGCTGAATGGGATATGATTGAAGAAGTTTTCAATAGCTTCATCGACGAAAACTAAAAATATTCAATGCCATAGGCAAAGAAATGACTTGTTAAAAAGAGATTGGGATATTGTATCTCAGTCTCTTTTTTAGATATTTTTTTCTTAAATGTAAGAAATTAGAGGAAAATTGACTAAATGGTATTATCTGATATACTTTAAATAAGACAATTAGGGGATAAGACCCTTTTATTTATAACTTTCCAAATGTCAACAAAGGAGTTTAATTGTGAGTCCATACAACGAAGACAATACTTTAGATTCAAGTGGCTACCAAGGTTATCATCGAAGCCACCATCGCTCTCATACACAAGAGAATCAATCCGAAAAGATTGAAGTGACAATTCAGGGACATACAGAAGAATCAAATTCGTCTCAAATAGAGAAAAAAACTAAGATTTCACTTCCATGGAAGCATAAAGGCCATATCCTGATTCTCAGTTTGATTTTGAGTATTTTTAGTATATCAGTTCCCTGCTTTACAGACTTTGCCAATAATATACAGTCTCAAAACCTTTACATTGCAAAAATGTTTGCCAATGGTAGCTTACCCTACTCTGACTTTTTTGCGACAGGCGGCTTCTTTTATTACTTACTAGTTTCTCTGGCTTTCCGTTTAGGATCAACTCTTTGGCTGATTCCTATTCAATTCCTTACCTACTATCTTTCTGGAAGTTACCTCTACAAGACTGTCATGCACATGACAAACAAGAAGGAAATTGCCACTCTAATTAGTATTATTTTCTATGTCACTAATGGAACACTTGGTTTTGGTGGGCTCTACCCTATCCAATTTGCTATGCCTTTTGTCCTAGGTGCCATCTTCTTCTTAACTCGTTACTTTGCGGGTCACAGTCGTGATGAAGCCTTTATTCTTTACGGCTTCGCTGGCACTGCGGGAGCTCTTTTTGAAGCTCGAACTCTTATTTTCTGGATATTGTCACTTGTGACAATCTTCGTTTACAACCTTGTCAACAAGCACTTTGCTCGTGGTTTTTATCAAGTTCTTTGTATTATTTTTGGTAACATTCTAGTATTGTATCTATGTCTTTACTTTATCCTAAATTTACAAATTACATCAGACTATATTAACCAAGTTTTGGTTTACAACTTTACACAACTTGCTGTAGAAAAAAATGACTTTCTACTTACGTTAGCTTACCAAAGTTTTGCTGTCATCGGCTCTGGATTACTTATTGGTGCACTGACTACAAGCAACCACCTTCTTGGCGATGCTAAAGATAAGAGTATCAAGTGGGTACTACTCCTTAGTTTTATCTTTACAGTAGTTTACAGCTTGTTCTCTCAAAGTTTTGGACTTTACAGTATTCTCAACATCGTACCTTATGGTCTAGTCTTGACAGCGCTTTCTTTAGATGATGCTATTAAAAAGAGAGCAGAGCGAACTTCTCACCGACGTCGTAATGGTAACCAGATTCACACACTTAAAGTTTTTGGTATCTTCCTTAGTCGTAATTACTTCTTACCTATTGCAGTCTTTGCATTTGCTTTCGCAATGCCAATCATTATGTTCCTATTTAATTTAGGAAATAATACTGAACGTAGTACTGTTGCAAATTACCTCGCTAAAAATACCAAAAAAGATGAAACTATCTACGTTTACGATTCATCAGCAAAAATTTATTTGGAAAGCGGTCGTAAAGCAGCCTCACAATTTGTTCTTCCAGAACTTAACACAGCTAAATCTAGTCATCAGAAAGCTCTCTCAGATACTATTATCCAAGATTCAGCACAATATATAGTTGTTCAACAAGATACACAACTACCTTCTGATGTTAAATCTACACTTTCAAAAAACTATAAAAAAGCCCCTGTAAAAGGCGTTGAACGATACACTGTTTACGTCTTAAAATAGGTCGAAAAATCAATATATAGTGGTTGAGATAAAAATATACCACAATATATTGATTTTTTTTTGCCTAGTGCTATAATTAGTAACGAGGTGATTTTTAGATGATTACATTAGAAAAAGAAAAGGTTACAATCAACCCTGATATCAAAGTCATCAAACGTGATGGTCGTATGGTTGTCTTTGATTCAAGTAAAATATATGAGGCTATCCTCAAAGCAAGTGAGGCTATTACACCTATCACACCATTAATTGAAGCAAAGTTGGAGGGAATTGCCAACCGTATTGTTGCTGAAATTAATGACCGCTTCACTCAAAATATCAAAATATATGAAATCCAAAGCATAGTAGAGCACGAGTTGCTAGAAGCAAACGAGTATGCTATCGCTCAAGAATATATTAACTATCGTACCAAGCGTGATTTTGAGCGCTCTCAAGCCACTGACATTAATTTCACCATTAATAAACTTGTCAATAAAGACCAGGCTGTTGTTCACGAAAATGCTAATAAGGACAGTGACCTTTACAATACACAACGTGATTTAACCGCAGGAATTGTCGGAAAATCTATTGGACTTAAAATGCTTCCTTCACATGTGGCGAATGCTCATCAAAAGGGGGATATCCACTTCCACGATTTAGACTACAGTCCTTACACACCTATGACTAACTGTTGCTTGATTGACTTCAAAGGCATGTTGGCAAATGGTTTTAAGATTGGTAATGCTGAAGTTGAAAGTCCTAAATCCATTCAAACTGCAACAGCACAAATTTCACAAATCATCGCAAATGTTGCCTCTAGTCAATACGGTGGCTGTACTGCAGACCGTATCGATGAGTTTTTAGCTCCTTACGCAGAACTTAACTACAAAAAACACTTAGCTGATGCTAAAGAGTGGGTAGCTGAAGAAAAACGTGAAGACTATGCACGCGCCAAAACGCGTAAAGATATCTACGATGCTATGCAATCTCTTGAATACGAGATTAATACGCTTTTCACTTCGAATGGACAAACTCCCTTTACCTCTCTCGGTTTCGGTTTAGGGACAAACTGGTTTGAGCGTGAAATCCAAAAGGCTATCCTACAAGTTCGTATTTTAGGACTTGGCTCCGAACACCGTACTGCCATTTTCCCTAAACTCATTTTTACCTTAAAACGTGGACTTAACTTAGAGCCTAGCTCACCTAACTACGATATTAAGCAACTAGCTCTTGAATGTGCAACAAAGCGTATGTATCCAGATGTCCTATCATATGACAAAATCGTTGAATTGACGGGTTCCTTTAAAGCTCCTATGGGATGCCGTTCCTTCCTACAAGGGTGGAAGGATGAAAATGGTGTCGAAGTTAATTCTGGACGAATGAATCTGGGTGTTGTAACCCTTAATCTTCCTCGAATTGCCCTAGAATCTAAGGGAGACCAAGATAAATTTTGGGAAATTTTTGAAGAAAGAATGGGAATTGCCAAAGATGCACTCGTCTACCGAGTTGAACGTGTCAAAGAAGCGACACCTGCTAATGCCCCCATCCTTTATCAGTATGGTGCCTTTGGTCAACGTCTAGGTAAATTCGACAATGTAGATCAACTATTCAAACATCGTCGTGCAACTGTATCACTTGGTTATATTGGGCTTTATGAAGTAGCATCCGTTTTTTATGGTAGTGACTGGGAGACTAATCCAGAAGCCAAAGCGTTCACGTTAGATATCGTTAAAGCTATGAAAAATGCTTGTGAAAGTTGGTCTGACGAATATGATTATCATTTCTCTGTTTATTCAACACCATCAGAGAGTTTGACGGATCGTTTCTGTCGTTTGGATACTGAAAAGTTCGGTGTCGTGACTGATATCACAGATAAAGAGTATTACACCAACTCTTTCCACTACGATGTTCGTAAAAATCCAACACCATTTGAAAAATTAGAATTCGAAAAAGCTTACCCAGAAGCTGGTGCAACTGGTGGATTCATCCATTACTGCGAATATCCAGTCCTCCAGCAAAATCCAAAGGCACTCGAAGCTGTCTGGGACTTTGCTTATGACCGTGTCGGTTACCTCGGAACGAATACTCCAATCGATAAATGCTACAAGTGTGACTTTGAAGGGGACTTCACCCCAACAGAACGTGGATTCATGTGCCCTAACTGTGGCAACACAGATCCTAAAACAGTTGATGTTGTTAAACGTACTTGCGGCTATCTAGGAAATCCACAGGCACGCCCAATGGTTAAAGGACGCCACAAAGAAATCTCTGCTCGAGTCAAACACATGAACGGTTCAACCATAAAATATGAAGGTAAACACCTTTAATAAGACCTAGAATACATTATAATAAACTAGAAGCAGCTGGATGATATCTTCCAACTGCTTTGCTTATTTCATTTTTAGAAAGGAATATAATGGGAAAATATCAATTAGATTATAAAGGTATGCAACAAGTGGAACGTTACCACGAAAAAAATGCAACCGTCAAAAACGATAAAAAAGCACGTGTCCAAGCCCTTTTGAAAAAAGCTGGAAAGAAGAAATAATATGATCTTACGCCGACCGAGCCAAACAGATAAAGAAGCTATCTTAGAGATGATGGCTGAATTTGAAAGGGAGCAATCTGCTCATGATGGTGGATTTTGGAATCCCGACAATTTTGTTTATGAAGAGTGGCTAGAAGAAAATCTTCAAGCGGAAGCGGGACTCAATATTCCTGAAAATTGGGTTCCTGCTATCCAGCTAGTTAGTTTTGACGAAGCAGGTTATGCTCTTGGCTTTCTCAACCTTCGTCTCCGATTAAATGACTACTTACTAGAAAAAGGGGGCCATATTGGCTACTCAATCCGTCCCTCTGAAAGGGGCAAAGGCTATGCAAAAGAAGCTCTTCATCAAGGTCTGCAAGTGGCTAAAGAAAAGAATATTCATCGTGCTCTGGTCACTTGTAGTATCAAGAATCCTGCTAGTCGAGCTGTTATATTAGCCAACGGTGGCCAGTTGGAGGACATTCGCCATGAAACTGAGCGCTATTGGATAGATTTGGAGTAGAATCATGACATGGAATACACCAAAACCACAGGAATGGAAGTCTGAAGAACTTAGCCAAGGACGTATTATTGACTACAAAGCTTTTAATTTCGTTGATGGTGAAGGCGTGCGTAACTCCCTTTACGTCTCTGGTTGCATGTTTCATTGCGAGGGATGCTATAACGCTGCCACCTGGTCCTTTAAGGCAGGAATTCCCTATACTAAAGAACTTGAAGAACAAATCATGAGGGATCTAGCTCAACCTTACGTACAAGGTCTCACGCTACTTGGTGGTGAACCCTTCCTAAACACAGGAATTCTCATTCCCCTAGTCAAACGCATTCGTAAGGAACTCCCGGAAAAAGATATCTGGTCTTGGACTGGTTATACTTGGGAGGAGTTGATGCTTGAAACTCCTGATAAACTAGAACTTCTTCAACTCGTTGACATTCTCGTTGACGGCCGCTTTGACATCACTAAAAAGAACCTTATGCTCCAGTTTCGAGGATCATCTAATCAACGTATTATTGATGTCAAAAAATCTCTTAATCAAGGAGAAGTCGTTATTTGGGACAAGCTAAATGACGGTCAAACTAACTATGAACAAGTCGATCGTAAAGATATGCTATAAAAAAGTCTGAGCTTATAACTCAGACTTTTTTATGCAATTTTAACAAAAACTAGCTCATTATTAGAGGATAAATCCTCACGATAGTTAAACTCATCAAAAGACAATTTTCGTAAATTATTAATCGTTTGACAATTCTCCTCCATAACAGCTGTCAAAAAAGCCCCTCTTGCCTTTTTGGAAATCGTAGAGTGAGTCTTAAGAACCCCATTGCGGTCTTCCATAAAACTAACCGTGAATAACTGCTTACGAAGAGTTGGACTAAAAACATCCTCGAATTCACTCGAAAGCAAAGAAATAACCGGAACTTGATTCTCCTCCAGAAATTGATCATATTCGGCACGCCAATAGTTTTTTAAGGACTGACCATCAACCTTAATCTTCGTATGAAAGTCATGACGATGTTCCTGAATCGGGTAAAAAGCAGGAATGATTCCATAAAAAGAAGATGTGATAAATACTCGTTGGCCTAAGAAATCTTTTTCACATGTGGATAAGTCACTACGTTTGATGTGACGATACATCAGACCATTAAAAAGCTCGACGGCCGGATAGTTCTTCGCTTCTCCCGACAAAATCGCACCCCAGCGCTGCTTTTCTTTCTCAGCCTGTTCAGGCTTTATTTTATAAGCTATGGATAATTCATCTGTGGACAATTTTGCCATTTCAGTTAGGATAGCTGCACTCTTTTCGGATAGTTTTTGAGACGGAACTTCCTTACTGGCCTTCATTTCTTTTGCGGTTGGAATTAAAAATCTAATCATACTGATATTGTAAAGTCAAGCAAGCATTTCGTCAAGAATTCTCTCCAACAAAAAAGAAGCTAACGTTCGTCAACTTCCTTTTTTGTTAGTCATCTAAATCAACAAAACGACCTAGAATATGTACATTTTCTGCGATAGAGACAAAAGCTTTAGGATCTGCTTTTCTCATATAATGCTTGAAGTCAGCATACTCTTCACGCGTAATAATCGCCAGTAATACTGCTTTCTTTTCGTGATTATAAGTCCCTTCCGCATCATTAATCATCGTTACTCCACGATGGAGTTTCTTCTGAATCATCCTTACAACTGGGTCGGGATTACTTGTGACAATCATAGCCTGCATTTTCTTTTGTTTTGTGAAAATCGCATCTGTTACTCGACTAGAAACAAAAATAGTCACCATTGAATAAAGAGCATATTTCCAACCAAAAAGAATGCCCGCAAAAACCATGATAATCCCATTGACAATCAAGGAGATATTACCAACATCACGGCCTGTTTTCTTACGAATAGTGAGGCTAACGATATCCGTCCCTCCACTAGAGATACGTGATTTTAAACCAAAACCAATCCCCGTTCCCATGACCAAACCACCAAAGATAGCATTGATCAAAGGATCCTCTGTCAAGATTACATGTGGCATCACCTGAATAAAAAGGGAGCTCATCGTTACTGTAATGAAGGTAAAGATAGTGAATTTATGGCCAATCTTATACCAAGCCATAATCAAGAGAGGTATATTAATCGCATAGAAAGTCAATGATACTGGTATCTCAAAGCCCAAAGTTCTAACACTCAATGCCGATAAAACCTGTGCCAAACCTGTTGCTCCACTGGAGTAAACATGTCCAGGTTGAAAAAAGAAATTAACGGCGATTGACGATAAGAGCCCGTAAAGTAAAGAGGCTGAAACTTTTTCAGTATATTTTTCACGGGAAATACTACGTACAGCCTGCAAAACGCCCATTTTCTTCGCAGACTTTTTCGCTACAAATTTAACATGTTTATGAAGAGGTGCTTTATTCATTTTCTAAATCTACATGAAGGGCAAGTTCTTCCAACTGTTTATCAGCCACAAGACTTGGAGCCTGAGTCATAGGATCTGATGCCTTATTATTTTTAGGGAAGGCAATCACTTCACGGATATTATCTTTACCTGCAAGAAGCATAACAAAACGGTCAAGACCGATAGCCAAACCACCATGTGGTGGGAAACCATAGTCCATAGCTTCAAGAAGGAATCCAAATTGCTCATAGGCTGATTCTTCAGAGAAACCAAGGGCTTTCAACATACGTTCCTGTAGGTCTTTATGATTGATACGTAGACTACCTCCACCAAGCTCATAACCATTCAAGACAATATCATAAGCTACAGCACGTACCTTGGAAAGATCTCCTTCAAGCTCTGCTGCAGAATCTTCTGTTGGCAAAGTAAATGGGTGGTGAGCAGACATATAGCGTCCTTCCTCTTCAGACCACTCAAACATTGGCCAATCAACAACCCAAAGGAAGTTGAACTTAGTGTTGTCAATCATGTCAAGTTCTTTAGCAATTTGATTACGCAAAGCACCAAGTGTGTTATTAACAATTTCAAGTGTATCTGCTACAAAAAGAACTAGATCATTCTCTTCAAGGTGTAAAGCATCTGTCAACTTATCTTCAATACTTGTCAAGAATTTAGCAACTGGACCTGCTAGAGCTCCGTCAGTCATCTTAACCCAAGCAAGACCTTTAGCGCCAAATTGTTTGGCAAACTCTGTCAACTTGTCAATACTTTTACGTGAGTATTTGTCTGCATTTCCTTTGACAACAATTGCCTTAACAGCTGGTGCCTCAGCAAACACTTTGAAGTCTACACCCTTGACAACCTCTGTCAAGTCTTGTAAAAGCATGTCAAAGCGTGTATCTGGCTTGTCAGAACCATAGTTATTCATGGCATCATCATAAGACATGCGTGGGAATGGTAGTGTAACGTCAATCCCTTTAGTTTCTTTCATAACCTTAGCAATCAATCCCTCTGTAATATCTTGGATTTCTTGCTCATTAAGGAAAGAGGTTTCCAAGTCAACTTGTGTAAACTCAGGTTGACGGTCTCCACGCAAATCTTCATCACGGAAACACTTAACAATTTGATAATAACGGTCAAAACCAGCATTCATCAATAATTGTTTAGTGATTTGAGGACTTTGCGGAAGAGCATAAAAGTGACCTTGGCTAACACGGCTTGGAACCAAGTAATCACGAGCACCTTCTGGTGTAGATTTTGTCAACATTGGTGTTTCAACATCGATAAATTCCAAGTCATCAAGATAATTACGGATGGCATGAGTTACCTTTGCACGGAGCTTAAAGTTTTCCAACATCTCTGGACGACGAAGATCCAAGTAGCGGTAACGCATACGTGTATCATCACTAGCCTCAACACCATCTTTAATTTCAAATGGTGTTGTTTTGGCAGTATTAAGGACTTTAAGGTCTTCAACTTTAAGCTCGACAGCACCTGTAGGCAAGTTATCATTAGCTTGTTCACGCGCTTCAACAGTTCCTGTTACTTCAATAACAAATTCACTACGCAAGCTTTCAGCTGTTTCAACAACATTAGCATCCGCATTTTCAGGGTTAACCACCAACTGCATCAAACCTTCACGGTCACGAAGATCGATGAAAATCAAACCTCCGAGGTTACGACGGCGAGATACCCAACCTTTCAAAGTAATAGTAGTTCCGATGTGTTCACTACGAACACGTCCGGCATACATAGAACGTTCCATAAATACACTTCTTTCGTTAATTTTTTAGTCTTAACTATTATAGCAAAAAGCCCATCAAAACCCCACCCATTTCAGTTTAGAATTTTAATAGACTTTCTTTTTTATAAAACTATTTGCCAAATTGTTTCAACAAATCACTAGTATCCACGTAATCCTCAGCAAACTCTTCAAAATCTTCAAAACGATAATCGGCTGTTTCTAAGTCAAGTAAACTATTCCAACGGAATCCGTAAACATCTTCAATGATAACACTAAGTTCATCAGTTTCCTCGTCTACCTGCCATCCCAAATAACGTTCCTGGGTTTCAAAACTCAAGACCACATCTTGACAATCTTGACGCCAAACCTGACCAAGTAATTGCTGGCACATCGCATGATCACCTGCAGGCTCATCATTGAACCAAGTAATGTCATGTTTATCAAGAAAGGCAATTAACTGCCAAAACTGTTGTTGGAAACGAATGGGCATACTACGATCAAAAGCCAAACTGAACTTTTCACTCCGTTTGAGCATATCAACAATACTAACCATATGCCCCCTACTTTTCTAACTGTTCGAGGACTGCAGCAAAGTTTTTAGTTAGCTCTTCGAAACTTACAGTAACTTCCTCACGAGTAGCATTATTTTTGACATTAACCTGACCTGACTCCACTTCACTCTCACCTAATGTGATAACCGTCTTGGCCTTGAAGGTATCTGCTGACTTAAATTGCGCCTTAATCTTACGTCCAAGGTAATCACGTTCAGCCTTAAATCCTTGATAGCGGATAGCTTGAACTAACTCAAGAGCTTTGCCATTAGCACCTGAACCAAGTACTGCAATGTAAACATCCAGACTTTCTTCCACAGGAAGTTCGATACCTTGTTTATCAAGAACCAAAAGCAAGCGTTCTAAACCAAGTCCAAAACCAAAACCAGCTGTTTCTGGACCACCGAAGTATTCAACCAAACTATCATAACGACCACCTGCACAGATTGTCAATTCAGACTTATCAATAGTGGTAATAAATTCAAAAATCGTGTGATTATAGTAATCAAGACCACGTACCATATTAGTATCAATCACGTAAGGAATGTTAAGACTATCTAGCATGGTACGTACTTCGTCAAAGTGCGCTTGACTTTCTTCATCTAAATAATCAAGGATAGAGGGAGCATTTTCAACTGCAACCTTATCTTCTTTTTCTTTTGAATCGAGTACTCGCAAAGGATTTTCATCCAAACGGCGTTGACTATCTTTTGACAAACTTTCACGCATCGGTGTCAAGTAGTCAATCAAGGCCTGACGATAAGCCAGACGACTCTCAGTATTTCCAAGGCTATTCAAATGAAGGGTGACATCCTTAATGCCAAGCGTATTAAAGAGTTGGTAGGCCATAGCAATGGTTTCAACATCTGTTGCAGGATTTTTTGATCCAAAGCACTCTACACCTAGTTGGTGGAACTCGCGCAAGCGTCCTGCTTGAGGACGTTCATAACGGAACATTGATCCAATATAATAAACTTTAACAGGTTTTTGGACCTCTGGCGCAAAGAGTTTGTTTTCTACATAAGAGCGTACAACCGGTGCTGTTCCTTCTGGACGAAGTGTAATATGACGGTCTCCCTTATCATGAAAATCATACATTTCCTTAGTAACGATGTCAGTTGTATCACCTACTGAACGTGAAATGACCTCGTAATGTTCAAACATAGGTGTACGAATTTCACCATAATTGTATTTCTTAAATGTTTCACGTGCAACATTTTCTACGTACTGCCATTTGGCACTATCCGCAGGTAAAATATCCTGCGTTCCCTTAGGTTTTTGAAGTTTCATAATGATGATACAGGCCTCAGATAGACCTGCCCTCCTTTTCCGTTATTACAGATATAATCACTCTATTCTATCATAATTTATATAGCTTTTGGGAAATGGTAGAGGATTTTTCAACGTAAGAAAGAAACAGACCTCTCGGCCTGCCACAATCATTAATCTTCCTTATAAAGAATGAAGGTCACAATGAAAGAGACCACAACAGAAATTACAAGACCTGCAATAGCTGTGTAAAAATATTTAAGTGTATCTTCACCGATATACGCTGCAATCGTCAAGATACCCGGGGAACCACCCGCAAAATTTCTCGCACCTAAAATACCAAGGAAGAAGCCACCTACTCCCCCTGCAACAATAGATCCTATAAGGGCTGCTTTATTTTGCAAAGTTACCCCATAAAGAGCCGGTTCCGTAATCCCACAAATCGCAGTAATCCCAGCAGATGAAGCTAGAGCTTTTTTATTGGTATCCTTAGTTTTTAAAGCAATAGCAAGAGCTGCTCCACCCTGAGCCACATTTGAAGCCAAAGCACCTGGCTGTGCAATCGTATCATAACCAATAGTCATACGGTTATTGATTCCAATGGATACTAAGCCATAGTGAGTTCCTGTTGTAACCATTAACGGGAAGGTTGCTCCTACAATTGTCGGAACAACCCATGGGCCAAAGTTTTCCAACCACTTAAAGAAGTCACCCAACCAGTTACCAATGACAGCACCAATTGGACCTAAAATCAAAAGTGTTACGATTGCAGTAATTAAGGTCGTAATCATAGGAACCAAGAAAAACTTCACAGCCTTTGGTGAAATTTTAATCGCAAAGCGCTCCACGTAACTCATAAACCAAACTGCCAAAATAACAGGGATAACCGTTGATGAGTAAGAAGTTAATGTAAGAGGAATACTAAAGAAAGAGACGCCATGACCTGATTCCTTGGCAGTTGTCACAATCTGAGTAAAAGTTGGGTGTAATAAAATAGCACCAATCAACATCCCCAATTGAGCATTCGTCTTAAACTGTCGAGCTGCTGAGGCACCTAAAAATACAGGTAAGAAATAAAATCCAGCATCGCCAATAAAATTAAGAACTTGATAGTTAACATCATCTACAGCTACTACCTTAAAGACAACCAAAAGGGACAAAACGGCCTTGATCATCCCTGCTGCTGTAATTACTGGTAAGATTGGGGTGAAAATCCCAGAAATAAGGGCTAAAAAGCTTTGAAGAGGAGTTCTATCTTGTTTTTCCGATGATTCCTTAGATACTTCATCTAGATCCAATAACCCTTCCAAAGCGCGGTATATATTTGGTACATCACTCCCAACAACAACTTGATACTGGCCACCACTCTTAGCCAAACTCACCACACCATCGATAGCTTTAACAGCCTCATCATCAGCTTTAGAATCATCTGCTAGGGTAAAACGTAAACGTGTCGCACAATGGGTTAGATTCTGAACGTTCCCCTTTCCTCCTACAGCTTCTAAAATTTTCTGCCCTATTTCTTTATAATTCATGACACTTCCTTTCTATATTCATAAAAAGAGAGAACAAGCTGAGCCTGTTCTCTGCATTTTTTCTATTATGACCAAACTTTATCAGTAATTGTTTTAATCAATTGCAATTTATTCCACTCATCTTGCTCAGTCAAGATATTACCTTCTTCAGTTGAGGCAAAACCACATTGAGTTGAGATACCAAGGTTCTTAAGTGGTACAAGCTCAGCCGCTTCATGAATACGAGCGATGACAGCATCTACATCTTCCAAAGCTGGATCCTTAGAAGTAATCACACCAAGCACCAATTCAACATGATCACGGTTATTCCAAATCGTTGGAAGTGGTGCAAAGCTACCTGAACGCGCATCATCGTATTCCAAGAAGAAGATATCATAGTTCAATTGACCAAGATATTTAGCTACTGAATCATAGCCACCTTCAAAAAGATAAGTTGACTTAAAGTTCCCACGACAAATGTGAGTAGCCAAAGTCAAATCCTCTGGAAGACCTTCCAAGGCTTTATTGATAGTGTACACATCATCCTCAGCAATTTTTGCCAACTCAGCTGTTTTATCAGGATTATTTTTTTCATTCTCAAACTGTTGAATCAAATAACCCCAAGTCGTATCATCCAATTGTACATAACGTGCACCCAAATCGTAGAAATGTTGGATGGTATCATGGTAAGCTTTAGCCAAATCATCAAGGAAATCTGTCCATGAATCATAGTAATCAGCATAAAGATCACTACGGTGGTCACGGTTAATGATGAGTGATGGACTTGGAATAGTTACTTTTGGAGTAATTCCTTCAGGAGTCACTGATTTAAGATATTCAAAGTCACGATAGAAAGGATGATTAGGATTTTCAGCAATTTTACCATTGATACGAACGTTAGTTGTACGTGTCTTAGCTCCATGGAATTTATATGAATCCTCTTGTTGGTAAGCTTCAAAACCAGTTAGGTTCCATAGGAAGTCAAGGTGCCACCAAGAACGACCAAATTCACCATCAGAAACGACTTGAAGGCCATTTTCTACCTCATGATGAACCAATTCCTTAACCAATTCATCTTGTACTTTCAACAATTCCTCTTGCGAAATCTCACCATTGGCAAATTTTTCACGTGCTTCTTTTAAAGCTTGTGGACGAAGGTAAGAACCAACATGATCAAAATGATAATGAACTTTACTCATAGTTATTTACTCCTTTTTATTCTTTCATTTAATGTAATAATAAGCCTATTCTAGCACTTGCTGTTATAGCTGTGAAATATGTATTTACTATCACATTGTATAGTTTTTAACTATATATTTTCTTGAGAAGTTTTTTGTCAAGTAACTTTACTTTACAAAAAAGATATGTTATTCTGTTATAGTTGATTTAAAATCAAGAACATAAATATTAATTCGGAGGAAATAAAGAAATGGCAGTACCTGCACGTCACACTTCAAAAGCGAAGAAAAACAAACGTCGTACACACTACAAATTGACTGCTCCATCAGTACAATTTGACGAAACAACTGGAGATTACTCACGTTCACACCGTGTATCACTTAAAGGATACTACAAAGGACGTAAAATCGCTAAAGCTAACGCAGCTAAATAATAGAAGGGAGATACCATGCGCGTAAATATTACACTTGAACACAAAGAATCTGGTGAACGCTTGTACCTTACTTCAAAAAACAAACGTAACACTCCAGACCGTCTTCAATTGAAAAAATACTCACCAAAATTGCGTAAACACGTAATCTTTACTGAGGTGAAATAGGGATTCACTACATGTCACTAGACGGTAGGAACCTTGATTTAAAGCGATTATTGAAATTCTAAATTTCATTACATTGCAATAAAAATCAACTGAATCACTACCTTTTTCACTACCTTTTTTTGAAATAAGTATATTGATTCGGACGATTAAAAGCAGAGGAGCTTCATCATGAGGCTCCTCTTTTTCTGTATTTTCATTCCTATGAAATAACGTAGTATTTTCCAAAATTTGTGGAATACAAAACGCAGGCTTTAACCAAGCCTGCGTTTTTATTTTTTACGAAATAAAAGGGGGTCTTAGCCCCCAACAAAATGTTCAAACGTTTGAGATAACCTCGAACCAAACTTAATACGGGGTCCAGCCCCTCTCAACAATTATATTACCTTTTTACTTTCTATAAGTCAAGAAATTTACTGATTTTTTTATTAATAATTTTTAAATCTTCATCTGAGAGTTGACCTATAGGGTAACCATCTAATCTATTTTTAGAAACCGTTCGAAGTTGCTCCAATTTAATTACAGAGTCATTATCTAGGAATCGATATACATTGCTCTTCAGCAAAAAATGGAAAGGGTATTTTAGCCCCGACCTTACATCTCCGATTTTTTTATATTTAATCGTAGATGAAATTGGTGCAACAGTAACATGTGATAGCCTCTTATTTCTTTTGGAAGAGGACAATACTACAACAGGTCTTTTTTTATTTGTTTCGTAACCAATATTTTCTCCTAAGTTACACCAAAATATCTCACCTTTCTCTTTTTTCCACCAAGACATTCTTCCACTTAGTTGAAAGAAGTCTAGTGCGATTCTTTCTTTTGTAGTTGCCCAAGCACTAAGTAAACGTTGTTTTTCTGTTTGTTCTGTCATAAACTCCTCATCCTTCAAATACTTTTAAACCATATCCGATTATTTGGGGATAATTATAAATTTTTGATTCAATCTTTCTATAAAAATCTGATTCAACCCCTTTACAAATCTTATTATGTAATTCATAACCAATCATATCTGCCAGTTCTAAGTATGGGTATGATTGTTTTTTATCTGCTGTTCTTTTGTTATTGAAGTATACACCTTTAATTCTTGAACATGTACTATCACTAACGTAATTAGTTCCAGATTCTATTTTAGGTACAATATCTCGTAACAAATTTAGGTCTTCTTTTCTACCTCTTGCTTCAAGTACAATTATGCCCGTCTTCCCACGCTCTTCTAAATATAAAGCATAACGCTCAATGAGGAACACTAGAGAAAACCAATAAACTGGGTATGGGTTACTGTATCTTGTTGTCAAAAAATCCTTATCAATTCCTGATGAAAAAATAGTAATGTTGGCACGCTCTATAAATTGTAACAATTCCGTGCTCATATTTGGATAATCAATTATTTTAGGATTAAATGCACCTATTTTTTTACGATAATCTCTCGAATGAAATACTACTCTCTGTTCATTAAACATTGCATTTACCCAATACTTTTGCTTAATAGCCATTATATCAGAAATGATATTTTCACCCTCATCACCTGCAATTAGAACACCTGTCATCGAAAACCAACGATTGTTTTGATTATAGTTTTTCAATGTCGGCACCCCTGTTTCATCAATGAAAAGCATATAATCAGTCTTCCCATCAAATTGCTCAAAACAGGTAGGGCTATGTTTCCAATAATTAGACATTATTTTTCTCCTTTTTTGATTCCTCTAACCGTTTAGCAGACCATTTCACAACATCTTTGATTACCATTTTTTCAATTGCTCTACCAATATGATTCATAAAATTATAATCAATTTTCCCATTTTTAACTGGTAACTGAATATTCAACTCATCAGCATCCTTAGCATAGAAATTTCTTGAATAGCTAAATTTACCTGAATTTGCCACATTGTGAATACAAGTTGTTAAAAATAAATTTGTCCATTTTGAATTTTTTTCTGTATGTACGACAGCAACATGGTCATCAGCGCCATACTTATAGTTTCTATATTTTGCCGAACCGAACATATCAATCGTAATGGTATTCTCAGAAAATATCGTAATATCGTTCCCAACAAATGCTGAGATGCCCGTATCAGCTTCTCCAGCAGTAATAAAAGGTAACATACCACGAATTCTATCTGCGCTTTTAAGCCGTCTCCCTCTCGTAGCTTTACCAAAAAGTCTTTCAAGGTTGAAGAACTCCCATTTGTACGAATCATACTTACTTAAAGCATTTTCTTCTTCTTCAGTTAATTTATAATCTTTTAAATTTGTGGCCGATAGATACGCCTCGAGCATCTTGATGCGTTCCACCTCGAGAGCTTTTATGAAATTCTCCATATATGAAAATGCGATTTTATTATTAAGAGTTGGAAACGAAACAAAATCATTTTGAATTTTTTGTTTTGAAATCGAGTTTCCCCAACTATATAAAGGTTTCAAAGATTTATACAATGCAGAAATCATATAAAGCTGAATTGGTTTCGTCCTATGTATTTCATCTTTGAAATACAGTGCCAAGTTATGACTATCATTTGAAAAATAATCTTTTTCTTGATAAGAAATAACAAGTGTTTTCCCACCAATAAATATAGAATTCCCCTCATCAATCATTTCTTTATCATATGATATAAAAGTTGATACAGAGTTATTGTTCTGAGTTGCTGTCACATACGGAACAGAACCACTATTTTCTGTTATCCAAGAGCTTAAGATATTATGAGTATTTTTCACTTCAAAAATATCTACTATCCGATACTCTTTCCACACGCCCCCACTATCTTCAAATTCTTTATTAAGTTCTTGAAGTTGAGGGCTTATGATTTTTTTGAGTTATCTTCTCCTCTATTCTGGAGTAGCTGAGTGACCTCCCATGTTAGATAATCAGATATAGTTTTTCTAAAATCATCTATTGTAGGTATGGTATTTAACTGAACATGATGGTCAAAATTCCAGTCTTCACCATGTTTTTCACCAGATAGAGCAATAACATCTTCAATGTACTCTTTTTCTGTGAAAATGTTTAACTCATCTTTACCAAATTTAACGAGATTGACCACCTCTTCGTAACGTCCTACAGCATTATCAACATCTTGCAAATTAGAACTTGCTTTTGCTTTCTTACGATTGGCACGCTTATAACCATCATTACGAAGGTCAATAAATTTTACACGTTGCTTAGATTCATGTTTTTCCCCAACCTTAAAAACATATATCGATGTTTGAACGCTTGACTTACCAATAAATAAATCAACTGGCATTTTAATAGACGCTAAAAGCGTATTGTTCTCTAAAATCTTCTGATTGATTTCTTTTGCTTTTCCTGCACCTGCTGAGTCTTGGATAATAATAGAAGCATAACCACTTTTCATCATAGATAAGGCACGCTTGACAAAATTCATACCATTTCCCGTTTCAGAGTATGGAGGATTTAAAAGGAACACATTAGCTGGGAAATGTTCGTTATCTTTTCCGTAACCATATTTCCCATCAAATTTCTTCAAACTATCATCTTGCAAAATATTACTTGAACCATCTCCCATTAGGATCATGTTCAAAACAGCCAACATGTAGATTTCTGGAAGAATTTCAATCCCAAGGATTTGTTCTGCCTTGATTTTTTCTTCTTTCTCTCTAAGTTCATCGGGGCTTGTAATTTCCTGTTTAGCATCATCTAACATTAGATTCATAGCAGCCACTAAAAGACCACCTGAACCAGTCGCAAAATCCCAGACATAAGAATCCTTGTTTACTCGTGCTAGTTTCGCCATCAGAAGTGCTACATACCGAGGAGTTAATACCACATCATTTTGGTCATCACCTGCAAAACTCAACCATCTAAACATAATATTAAAGAGCTTGCCTGTAAAGTCCGTATCTACTCCGATTTTGTAGAAATAGCCTAGGTCATCAATCACTTCAGTAAAAATTTCTTTGAGAAGAGATACCCCGTTTCTTGGGTCTGAAAAGCTAGATTCAAGAATCGTAGGCTCTATATGACGCAATATTTGTTTCTGTTTAGCTTGTGGTAAATTCTTCTCTTTCAGAAAAGCCTTGATTTTACGGATTAAAATATCTCCATCTGTATCACCTTCTTCATCAGAAGATTTTAAATCTGCTGACTCTAAGGGTTTCACCTTACCTGCAACCCCTAAGTTTGCCATGATACTAGCAGCCACTAGGTGAATACGTGCCAAAGCACTAATGTTTTTCTGTTTGTTAAAGAGACTTTCATTTATCTTTGTTAGAGCGTCTTCAATCCTATCTTCACGTTTTTGGTGAATCAAACGTAGTTCAGCTTCTGATAATTGTAACTCTTTTACCTTTTCTGTAAATTCATCAAAGTTTTCAGGTTTTAGGAAGGATAAGTCAGAATACTCACCAACTTTTTGACCAATACCATAGTTAGACTTGGAAACATAGTAAACACCAAAGCGAGTTTCAAGGTTGCCTGCCTCGTCCTCATCTCCTGTAATCCCAATCGCAATCACATCTGTATAACTAGAATATTGAAGAATAGCATTAGCATAGTGAACTGCCCCATTTACCGCATAACCGTTGATATTGGTATAGTTGGGTTCGCCCTTTTCTTTACCACTTGTTTTCGTATTGGCGACATGGTCTTCTTTGTCCAGCTTTTCAAGTTTGTTACTCCCCCACTTCAATTCAATCATAATCGGGTAGTAGTCTAGCTTGCTATCTTTCAATAATAGCTTAACATCAACCAAATTTGCACCCTCACCACCTGTTTTAGAAGGTGCTTTTGACAAGGCTTTGTCAATTTCAGGATTGACACTTTCGTTTTGTGTCACAAACTCCATATCATAGGAAGTCAGCCACTTTTCAACTTCACGTTGGATTTTCACTTCTTTACTCTGCTTCGTTGCCATTGGTTAAACCTTCTAATACACTCATTAAGTTCGCTCGCTTAATAGCCCAATGAGTATTCTCCAACTCAAATAGGTCAATCATAAGTTCATCTTTATGTATGTTCACCCAATCTATAGGTACACTTTTCGCCGTTTCAAAATAAAATACTGGGTCCCCCCCATATTTAGGTATGTTTATTTCTCTCAACCGACCCAAGTATCCAAATGGAATCTCCTTGTTATTCTTATATTCGGGAAGAAACAAAGCAGGAAGACTTTTTATTTCCTCGACATCTTCAAATGAAAACTTAGAGAACTTAGCACTAATCTGTTCTGTTGTCCAATTAAGAATTTTTTTTCTTGGTATTGTAAAATAAGTTCCCTCATATTCCTCATCGTATTTTACAAATAGATTGTAAAAACCATCTGTGGGTAGCATTGTTCGAGAAGGAACATAATTGACTATATTATTAACATTATTAGCTTGCTCAATGTTATAAATTCTATCTGCAGTTTGTTGTAGTGGTTGTTGGGGAAATTCTGAGGGCAAATTATCCTGCCTTTTTAGTGAGTTTGTCAATGTATTCTCCTTAATTTAGATTTTCTACATGTTCTATGTTATAGATATTATTGGCAGTCTGGTTGATAACTTTAGGATTATTCAACACTTGTTTTGTTATTGAGTCATCACTTTCAACATTAGAATTAAACTCTTCTTCAATCTCAACATCTGATTCTTCAACATGCTCTTGTTCCTCAAACTCTTCCACACTTGAATTATATCGAGTTATTTCTAAGTCATTCATATGTTGCCCAAGGTCTCCATTACTGAGTTTCCAAGGGCCCCGTTCTACGCTTTGAGAATACCATGCTTCAAATGTTGGCCTACCAAGAGTATTATCTTTGTTGTTAAAAATATATCTCATTACATCTAATAAGAATGACTCAATCTCGATTACTTCAACTTCTAATAATTCTTGCTTAAATTTCGATTCATTTGGGGAAATTCTAAAATTCTCTGAATCGTCGATTGTTTCATCATCACAAATAGTTTCAATAACAGCAGAAACAAGCCATTTTAGTTTTTGTTCCGAAAGCTTATCATTGATAAAAACAGACATACGTTCAAGTGTGTCTGTTTTATTTTGTCTGACAGAATCATTAAATGAATTAATAAACCTTGAGTCTTCAAAGGGTAAGTACTCTGATTTAGATATAATACATTTTTTATAAGAAGTTACATTTTTTTTAAAGGTCTTCACATAAGGCGCTTGTTGAACTTCTCCTGTAAAAATATCAATAAGAGATTTCATAATATCAATATCAGATAATTTATCGGTTTCCTTTTCCAAATATGAACTTCGAGCCTTATTCTTTATTTTTTTAGCTTCAAGAATGAGCCCAAATAGTATCCCACCTGTTAAATATGGAATTTTAGCAGACATTTTTACTCCTCCTAATGCATTTAGTAACCTTATCCACCTTAAGAACACTCCCCACTATTGCAAGAAACACTATCTACTTCATAATAAAGGGTGAAGATAAGGCAACAGGGAAACTAATACCTATTATATCAAATTTCCCCTCTTCCTTATAAAAAATTTGATAGTCCTAACTGATGCGCATCAAACGGACGGATTGAAACGAATATGATAACTCAGGCGATAAAGGTCGAGTTTTACATATATCTGTTTATCCGTTTATTTGGTGTGTCTTTTTTGCACCTATCGGTATTCAGTACAGTTCATATTAGTTTCTTTCTGTCCAAACACAGGACTCAGAAAGGAATTCTTATGGCAATTAAAAATTTTTATGACCGTCTTACTCCAGAGGAGAAAAAGGAACTCGAACGCTGGGATAAATTTCTACGTAATGACAATAAAACATTTGCAAATGCAAATCGTCGTGACCGATATCACAATCTCGGAAGTCTTGATAAAAACATTTCCATTGATGGACGTAATACTGACCTATATGAGTTAATAGCTGATACCTCTCCCAACAGTGAAGAAGTTTGCTTACAAAATGAAATGTTAGGACTCATAGCCAATTTCATTGAAACTTTAAATTCAAGTGACAAAATCATCATGCAAGGCAAACTAGCCGATAAGCCTATGTCATCAACTAAATTGGCCAAGCTTACTGGTCTTAGCGATAAAACCGTAACAGCTCACTTTAAAAAACATCAAGAAGCATTGCAAAATCTTTTAAAAGATTATGTCTAACACCTAAAACTGATAATCAGATAGATTATCAGTTTTTTTGTGAAATGCTCCGAATTTAGACAACCGAATCTCCTTAAAGATAGGAAGAAAAAAAATATTTTCAAAAAACTCCGAAATTCATCTCCTGAATCTCCTATAAGATAGAAAGGAAAAATTAACAAGTCCAGCTTCATGACCTTAAACCGAGCATGTCAACTTTACTTTAAAACAAAACACAAAATAGAATACACGAGGTATTTAAACTATGAAAATGAAACCACAGTACCGCAAAGGTGGATACTCAAAACAAACAGCAGAACAATACGTTAACCTTCAAGCTCCTATCTACCTGCTTAGTGACGAGCTTGAACCGCAACAAAAATTTGAAGATGGTAAACCAACTGGTGAAATTATCGCTTACAAAACATGGTTTGGTCAAAAAGGACTCCCACCATTTCAAGTGAAATTTCTTGAAATGCCTACACTTCCTGACTACCTTTCTCTCGTTAGTTTTGATAACTTACAAGCATGTGAAGTCAACTATAATGTTTACTTCAAAGCCGATGCATTGAGAGAGGTGAAATAATGGTTCAATCTCTTACAAAAAGAGAGTTGGAACAATACCTGTTACAGAGCCTAAATATGGCTTTAGGCTCTTTGCTACAGGGTGAAACGTCTTATACCAACTCATTTGATATTGCAGTTAAAGAAGATGGCTTTATCTTTATTCCTCGTCTTCCTTCCGGATTCATCATTGATGATGACCTATATCAAAAGATTTTCTTAATCGCTAATGCATCACTCTATCCACAATACACATTATTAAAACAAAATTCTGCTTACTTTGTCGCACTGAAAACAGATGACATTCATGTTCAGCGTGGGCTGTACTTTCCTTGGAAAAAAGGGATTTCTGAACGTCTAGTCATTTCCAACCTTGAGCAATTCACCTCATCTCTAAAAAGTAATGATATTCCTATCATGAAAAATCTAGTCATTAACTATGATAAAGTAACTTCCGTTGCTATTGCTGGAAACTCGGGAAGTGGGAAAAGCTATACTCTGACTTATCTATTAAGTGTCCTTAAAAATATCTCTGACCTGATTATCGTTGACCCCAAATTCGACACTCCTTCACGCTGGGCAAAGCAGAATCAAATTGCTGTTATTCACCCTAAAGAAAATCGTTCAAAATCTGACTTTGTATCAGAAATTAATGAAAGTTTAAGTCAATGCCTATCTATTATTCATAAGCGTCAAGGGATTCTCTTTGAAAATCCACATCATGAATTTAAACATCTAACTATTGTTATTGATGAGGTACTTGCCTTATCAGAAGGTGTCAATAAAAATATCAAAGATTCCTTCTTCTCCTTACTATCGCAAATTGCTTTATTAGGACGAGCAACAAAGGTCCATCTGCTCCTTGTCAGTCAGCGATTTGATCACAATACAATTCCTGTATCAGTACGAGAACAACTCAACGTGCTCATTCAAATAGGTAACATCAATAAGAAAACTACTCAATTCTTGTTTCCAGACCTTGACCCTGAAGGCATTGTTATTCCAATCGGCAAAGGCACAGGACTTATTCAAATTATTGATAATGAACATCCATATCAAGTATTACCCTTACTTTGTCCAACATACTACACACAGAAAGGTATTTTATAGCTTATGCAAACAACATATTTCCAAAAATTTTTCAATCTATCTGCTTTACTATTTCTTACAGCTATCCTAAGTGCATTCTGCACAATCTTCTTTGGAATTAGTATGAATTCCTTAAAAGAAATCACCTATTTAATCTTTATTTATCACTTTACAAATATAGTGTTCTGGATTAGCCTATCAATTTCACTTATCAGTTCTCTTATTTTCATTTTGCTCATTAGTCGTGAAATTAATAGACGACAAGAGGAAGACAACCTATCAAATCTATGTAAATCCATTAAACAAACCTTGTCAATCCGTATTTTTCTACATCAAAGCGAACTCTCCGAAGCAGTAACTACAACTGAACAAGCAAAAGTAACACACTACAATCCTGTAAACAAATACTTTAACCAAGCAGTTCGAAAAGCAATTGTAGACATTCGAGAGAATAAAGTTACTCTGTTGATTCATATTCCTAAAACTCAACAAGCAACAAAAATTCTAAAAGATGTGGAAATGCTTATTAGCGAAGAAATTGCCAACCGTAACCCTAGCTATTACTTTTCACACCCTGAGCGGAAAGGGAAATGGCTGTACTTTATCGGAACTAAACGAAAATAGATAAAAGGAACGGCGCTGTGGCTCACGTAGTGAAAGCCAAACAGCGCCGTTTTTACCGTGAAATTTAGGATTAAGTGGGGTTACTACGACCCCCACTTAATCCAATAATCAATAATCAAAAAAATAAAACTTTCTCTATAAACTCCGATTTTTAACCTCCCAATCTCCTTATAGATAGAAATAAAAAATTTTGAAAGCGAGAAGTTTTGTCTATGGCAAAAGAAAAACGTTCCAACAAGTGGGCTTTCCTTTTCTATAAAGAAAGTGCGCCAAATAACTATATAGAAGTCCTTGAAGAGATTCACGTTCCCTTTGTTCTCTCTCCTTGGCACGATAAAGATGTAAACAAAGAGACAGGCGAGTTTAAGAAAGCACATAAACATGGCGCATTTTACTTTGATTCTCTTAAAAGTCATGCTCAAGTGTCGGAGCTCATCAAAGATAAATTAAACGGACCTGCTCATGTTGAACCTGTCATATCACCAAAAGGAATGTATGACTATTTTACTCATGCAGAAAACCCTGACAAAACTCTTTACGATATTAAAGATATTGAAAGTGGTTGTGGGTTTAATCTTGACCAATTCTTGGTACAGCAGAATTCTGATGACTTCGTGACGGAAGTTATTGATACGATCGAACAAAATGACTTTACAGAGTTTGAGGAACTTGTCTGGTATGCACGGGATAATAATACCGCTTTGCTTGGGCTAATCATTGAACGAACTTACTTTTTTGCTCGTTATCTAGATTCTCGTCGTCACAACCCCAAACGCTTACTAAAAGCAATTGAAGAACAAGGAGAAAACACTGATGGACATGATTAAATTAAATCAAATTGAAGAATTATTAAATACACTCATTATTATCATTCAACAAAAATTACAAAGCAATGATTCTTATGGAATCGTAACGCAAAAAGAACTCCTGAAAATTTTACAGATTTCTCCTAATACGTTGAAATCATGGGAAAATAAAGGGTTAAAACGACTTGAACCTCCAATCGAAGGAACACGGACTGTTTATTACAAAATGGAGGATGTCATTGAGTTTTTAACCATTTAACTTCAAAAATATGCTAGAATAGAATTATCAAATAAAGAATGTGAGGGTTCTATTCTAGCCTTTTTTATCGTCCGAAGAAAGAGGCTCTATGAGTAAAGAAATCATTCAACACAATAATAAAAAGATAACAAAAGTTACCAAAAAAAATGGTGATGTCAGCTATTCCATCAAAGGTGTTTATATTGGAACTGACATAAAAACAGGTAAACGAATCACAAAAACTATCACTGCTAAAACCTTGAAATCTTTGGATAGAAAAATTGTCGAAGCTAAAATTGAGTTTGAAAAGGCTGGCTCTACTATTAAAGAAACTATCCAAATTGATAACTTCGAAAGTCTAGCTGAGGTATGGTTTAGCAACTTCAAAACTTGGGTATCTTCTCAAAATACCATCAATCGAGTTAGAGGTTATCTTGATACCTATATCATTCCTCATTTTGGAGACTACAAACCTGAGCAGATTGAGCCTGCTGACGTTCAACTTTGGGTCAACAAGCTAGCTAGAAAAGCAAAGAAAGCAATTGATTCTGGCGTAAAACGTGCTCCAAAAGGTAGTGCAAAGGATTTTGGAGCTATGGCTCACAAGATTAGTGATATTTTCGATTTTGGCATTACAAACTGTGGGCTGACCGCTAATCCAGCTAAATCAATCAAGATTCCACCTAAACCAAAAGCAAACAAAGAGCGTATCATGGTACTCCATGATGATAACCTGAAACATTGGTTATCTTACCTTGAGACCTTACCCAATACCAGAGCAAATAGACGCTTTAAGGTCATTTGTAACACGCTATTAGCGTCTGCATTACGAATCAATGAGTTGCTAGCGTTAGAAATTACTGACCTTGATTTTGAAACTAATGAAATTCTTATCAGTAAAACATTAATGTGGAAAAGTGCAAATAAAAAATTAGGTATCAAAGGGGAAATAGTTTGTAAGAAAACTCCTAAAACGGATTCTGGGAATCGTAGGGTTGCAGTTCCACTTTCAATCATGGAAAGTCTCAAAGAGTTTCATGAGGAAATGACTGGCTATTTTGAAAAGCATAGTCTACCAAAATCTTCACTTATCTTCCCAACTATCTATGGCAACTATATGTGTGATAGAAACGAACGTGCAACCCTTAAAAAGCGATTAGCGGCTCTTGGTTTACCTGACTATGGTTTCCATCTTTTCCGCCATACACATGCTTCTATGATGTTAAATGCTGGTATGAACTGGAAAGAGCTACAACATAGAATGGGACACAAGTCCATATCAACAACTATGGATACCTATGCTGAATTAGCTCCTAAAAAGAAGTTTGAAGCAGTGGATATTTTCCTAAATAAAATGGAAGAGCTGGCAAGATGATTCCATCACTACCTTTATCACTACCTTTTTACTTCAAAAGCATATAACCCTTGATACAATAAGGTTTATAGGTCAATTATTTAACCCTTACTGAAGTAAAATAATTGAATTAAAAACCATGAAAATAAGATTTTCATGGTTTTTCTATTACGGCTCTTTGTCAACTGTAGTGGGTGACGAAAAGCTAACATCTAGAGAGGACCTGA